>Ga0208970_1000498_pt1 | contig 12643 bp, 7 predicted proteins | sample AOAMet2_C49A8_35_2_FD_188078 | JGI IMG/M metagenome (GOLD analysis project Ga0208970, IMG submission 188078) | Ammonia-oxidizing marine microbial communities from Monterey Bay, California, USA - C0912_C49A8_35 (SPAdes) | ecosystem: Environmental > Aquatic > Marine > Intertidal zone | place...
ACTAAACTTTTTATTGAAAAAGAGATAGATAGATTAAATCTAAATGATTTTGTGTCTCAAATACTTATCCCTACTGAAAAAGTTTACCAAATTAAGAATGGTAAAAAGGTAAGTAGAGAAAAGAATTTCTTCCCCGGTTATTTGCTTGTTGAAGCAAATTTAACGGGTGAAGTTCCTCATATTATTAGAGGAGTACAGAATGTAATGGGTTTTTTAGGAGCAAAAAAAGGAGGTGACCCTGTCCCTATGAGAGACGCAGAGATTAATAGAATTTTAGGAAGAGTTGATGCTATGGCTCTTGCTGATGAAAATATAAATATACCATTTGTTGCTGGTGAAACAGTAAAGGTTATTGATGGTCCGTTTAATAGTTTTAATGCTGAAATTGAAGCTATTGATGAACAAAAGAAGAAGTTAAAATTAATTGTCAAAATATTTGGAAGAAAGACTCCTTTAGAGCTTAATTTCATGCAAGTTGAAAAAATTTAGAATAAAAAAAGATGGCAAAAGAAGTATCAGGTATTATAAAACTACAAATTAGAGGAGGAGCTGCAAATCCAGCACCCCCAGTAGGCCCAGCTCTTGGAGCAAAAGGTGTAAACATTATGGAATTCTGCAAGCAGTTTAACGGAAGAACGCAAGATAAAGCTGGGAGAATTGTCCCTGTTGTTATTACGGTTTATGCAGATAAATCATTTGATTTTATCATTAAAACAGCTCCTGCTGCAGCTCAGTTATTAGAAGCTGCTAAGAAGAAAAGTGGTTCGGGAGAACCTAATAGAGTAAAAGTTGCAACTGTAACTTGGGATCAGGTTAGAGCTATTGCTGAAGATAAGATGACTGATTTAAATGCTTTTAAAGTAGAGTCTGCTATGAGAATGGTTGCAGGTACTGCAAGAAGTATGGGAATTAAAGTTAAAGGAGCTTTTCCTAGTAATTAATAAAGAAAAAATTAAAATATAGTCCAATGGCTAAATTAAGTAAAAATAGAAAAAATTCAATTGATAAAGTAGATTTAGATTCTACTTATTCAACTTTAGATGCAGCAAAATTAGTTAAAGAAACTTCATCTGAAAAGTTTGATGCTTCAGTTGATATTGCTATAAAATTAGGAGTTGACCCTAAGCAAGCAAATCAAATGGTTAGAGGTGTAGTTGCACTTCCTCATGGTACAGGTAAATCATTAAAAGTATTAGCTTTAGTAACTGCTGATAAAGAAGAAGAAGCTAAAGAAGCAGGTGCTGATTTTGTTGGTTTAGACGAATATGTTGAGAAAATTAAAGGTGGATGGACTGATATTGATGTGATTATTACAATGCCATCAGTAATGGGTAAAATTGGTGCTCTTGGTAGAGTTTTAGGGCCTAGAGGTTTAATGCCAAATCCAAAATCAGGAACTGTAACTTTAGAAGTTGGTAAAGCGGTTTCGGATGTTAAAAAAGGAAAGATAGATTTTAAAGTGGATAAATTTGGAATTATCCATGCATCTGTTGGAAAAGTTTCTTTTGATGCTGAAAAAATATCAGAAAATACAGAAGAATTGTTACAGACTATAATGAAGTTAAGACCTACTGCTACTAAAGGTGCTTATGTTGAGAGTGTCTCACTTTCTAGTACAATGGGTATTGGTGTTGAGATTGAATCAAAATCACTAGTTTAAATTTTAAAAAATGACAAAAGAAGAAAAAAATCAGTTTATAGATGTACTTGATAAAAGCATACAAGAAAACAGTAACTTTTATTTAGCAGACATTTCAGGATTAACAGCTGAAGAATCAAGTAGTTTAAGAAGACTTTGTTTTAGGAGAGAGGTTTCTTTACAAGTTGTGAAGAATACTTTACTTAAAAAAGCCTTAGAAAGAAACGAAAGTAATTATGAAGAATTATATGATGTATTAAAAGGAAATACATCTATTATGTTTACGGATACTGCAAATGCACCAGCAAAGGTGATTAAAGAATTCAGAAAGAAACATGATAAACCGGTATTTAAAGCAGCTCATTTAGACGCTTCTTTTTATATTGGAGAAGAATACCTTGATATGTTATCAGATCTTAAATCGAAAGATGAACTTATTGCTGAGATTATTGCGTTACTTCAATCTCCAGCTAAGAATGTTATTTCTTCTTTACAGTCTGGTAGTAATAAATTATCAGGTATTGTTAAAACTCTTGCAGAAAGAGCAGAATAAAAAAATTGAATGCTTCCAACATTAAATTAAATAAAAACAAATAATTAAAAATAAATAAAATGGCAGATTTAAAAGATTTCGCAGAACAATTAGTTAATCTTTCAGTAAAAGATGTAAATGAATTAGCTAATATATTAAAAGATGACTACGGTATTGAACCAGCTGCAGCAGCTGTATCAGTAGCAGGAACTGCTGCTAGTGGAGGTGACGCTGGTGGTGAAGAACAATCAGAGTTTGATGTAGTACTTACAGCAGCTGGTGGTTCAAAATTAGCAGTTGTAAAATTAGTAAAAGAATTAACAGGTAAAGGATTAAAAGACGCTAAAGCAGTAGTTGATAGTGCTCCTGCAACTGTTAAGGAATCTTGTGCTAAAGATGAAGCAGAAGCGATTAAAGCTCAGCTAGAAGAAGCTGGTGCTGAAGTAGAACTTAAGTAGTATACTTTATACATACGATAGGTTTAGATTTTATTTTAAATAAGGTCTAAACCCTTTCGTTTTTTTATAGAACACTTTTTTTAACTTAAAACTTAGCTCCTTGTCAACAATAAATAACTCCCAAAGAACAAATTTTGCATCCATAGAAAAACAAATGGATTATCCAGATTTTTTGGATATTCAATTAGAGACATTTAACGCTTTCTTTCAGACAGGTACTACTGTAGATGAAAGAAGAAGTGAAGGTTTATATAAAACATTTACTGAGCTTTTTCCTATTACAGATGCTAGAAATAATTTTGTATTAGAATTTATAGACTATACAATTGACCCTCCAAGATATTCTATTGAAGAATGTATTCAAAGAGGTTTAACATATAAAGTTCCACTTAAAGTAAAACTAAAATTATATTGTACAGATCCAGATCATGAGGATTTTGAAACAATTGTTCAGGAAGTTTACTTTGGTAATATTCCTTTTATGACCTCTAAGGGTACTTTTGTTGTAAATGGTGCTGAAAAAGTAGTTGTTTCTCAATTACACAGATCTCCGGGTTTATTTTTTGGTCATTCGTTCCATTCGAACGGGACTAAATTATATTCTGCAAGAGTTATACCTTTCAAAGGGTCTTGGATTGAATTTAATACTGATATCAATGATGTAATGTATGCGTATATTGATAGAAAGAAGAAGGTTCCTGTTACAACATTATTAAGAGCAATTGGTTATGAATCGGATAGAGAAATTCTTCAGATTTTTGATTTAGCTGATGAAGTAAAAGTAACTAAAAGTGGATTAAAAAGAGTAGTTGGTAGAAAACTAGCTTCCAGAGTTCTTAAGTCATGGGTAGAGGATTTTGTTGATGAAGATACTGGAGAATTAGTTTCTATTGAAAGAAATGAAGTTATCTTAGAAAGAGATATCGTTATTGAGAAACAACATATTGATGAAATTGTAGAATCTGGTTCTGCTGTAATTTTATTACACAGAGAGGAATCAACCGGAGAGCATGCAATTATTCATAATACATTACAAAAAGACCCTACTAACTCGTTAAAAGAGGCAGTAGTTTATATTTACAGACAATTAAGAAGTGCTGAGCCACCAGATGAGGCAACTGCTATTGGTGTTATAGATAAGCTTTTCTTTTCTGATCAAAGATATAGCCTTGGTGCGGTAGGAAGACACAGAATTAATAATAGATTAAAAATTGATACTCCTAAAGATAAATATGTTCTTACAAATGAAGATATTATTGAGATTATCAAACAATTAATTGAACTTACAAACTCTAAAGTTGATGTTGATGATATTGATCACTTAAGTAACAGAAGAGTTAGAACTGTTGGAGATCAATTAGCTAATCAATTTTATGTTGGTCTTAACAGAATGGCTAGGACTATAAGAGATAGAATGAATGTGAGAGATAATGAAGTATTTACTCCTACAGATTTAATTAATGCAAAAACATTATCATCTGTAATTAATTCATTCTTTGGAACATCACAGCTTTCTCAGTTTATGGATCAAACAAATCCACTTGCTGAAGTAACACATAAAAGAAGAGTTTCGGCACTAGGTCCAGGAGGTTTAACTAGAGAAAGAGCAGGTTTTGAGGTGAGAGATGTACACTATACACATTACGGAAGACTTTGTCCTATTGAAACTCCAGAGGGACCAAATATTGGTCTTATTTCTTCACTTTGTGTTTACGCTAAAGTAAACGATTTAGGATTTATTGAAACTCCTTATAGAAAAGTTGAAGAAGGAAAAGTTAACCTAGAAGAAACTCCTGTATATTTAAGTGCAGAACAAGAAGAAGATTTAACAATTGCTCAAGCAAATGCTCCTATCAATACTGAAGGAGGGTTTGAGAATGAAACTGTTAAAACAAGAAAAGGACATGATTATCCTGTAACTGGACCAGAAAATATTGGTTTAATGGATGTAGCTCCGAACCAGATTGCATCTATTGCGGCATCTTTAATTCCTTTCTTGGAACATGATGATGCAAATAGAGCACTTATGGGATCAAACATGATGCGTCAGGCAGTTCCTTTATTAAGAACAGATGCTCCTATTGTTGGTACAGGTTTAGAACCTCATGTTGCAAAAGATTCAAGAGCACTTATTAATTCAGAAGGTGAAGGTGTTGTAAAATATGTCGATGCTACAAAAATTACAATTAAATATAAAAAGTCTGATGAAGAAAAACTTATTAGTTTTGATGAAGATGTGAAAACATATCTCCTTACAAAATTCTTAAAAACAAATCAAAATACTTGTATGAATATTCGTCCTATTGTAAAAGCAGGGGATAAGGTTACGAAAAACCAAGTATTATGTGAGGGTTATGCTACTCAAGATGGAGAGTTAGCTTTAGGTAGAAACTTAAAAGTAGCTTTCATGCCATGGAAAGGTTATAACTTTGAGGATGCAATTGTTCTTTCAGAAAAAGTTGCAAGAGAGGATTGGTTAACGTCTTTACATATAGAACAACATAATGTTTCTGTTCGTGAAACTAAAAGAGGTGCTGAAGAACTTACTGCTGATATTCCAAATGTTAGTGAAGAAGCTACAAAAGATTTAGATGAATTTGGAATGATAAGAATTGGCGCTAAGGTAAAAGCTGGTAATATTCTTATTGGTAAGATTACTCCAAAAGGAGAATCTGACCCTACTCCAGAAGAAAAACTACTTAGAGCAATTTTTGGAGAAAAAGCAGGTGATGTAAAAGATGCTTCATTAAAAGCAAAACCTTCTCATGCTGGTGTTGTTATCGGAAAATCATTATTTTCTAAAACAATAAAAGATAGAAGAATGAAGGTTCAAGATAAAGAAGAGCTAGAATCTATTGATGCAGCTTTTGAAGTTGAAGCTTTAAAACTTAAAAAAGTATTAGTTGATAAATTATATCAGATAGTTGGTGGTAAGTCTTCTCAGGGAATTGAAAATGTTTTAGGAGAAGAAGTTATTGCTAAGTCTGTTAAATTTACACAAAAAGTATTAATGACAATTGATTTCTTAAGTGTAAACCCTAACAAATGGACTACTAATAAAGATAACAATGCAATTGTAATCAGAATTATTCAAGGTTTTATCAGAAGATATAATGAGATCTTTGGAGAATACAGAAGAGAAAGATTTGCAATTACTGTTGGTGATGAACTTCCAAAAGGAGTATTACAATTAGCTACTGTTTATATTGCTAAGAAAAGAAAAGTAAAAGTTGGTGATAAAATGGCGGGTCGTCATGGTAATAAAGGTATTGTTGCTAGGATTGTTCGTGATGAAGACATGCCTTTCTTAGAAGATGGAACACCTGTTGATATTGTATTAAACCCATTAGGGGTACCATCAAGGATGAACCTTGGACAAATTTATGAAACTATCTTAGGTTGGGCTGGACAGAAATTAGATAAGAAATACTTTACTCCTGTATTTGACGGAGCGAGTATGGATCAAATTAATATTGAGTCGGATGCTGCTGGTATTCCTAGATATGGAAAAACTTATCTGTATGATGGAGGTACAGGAGAAAAATTTGACCAACCTGCAACTGTTGGTATAATTTATATGCTGAAACTTGGTCACTTAATTGATGATAAGATGCACGCCAGATCTATTGGTCCTTATTCACTTATTACTCAGCAACCTCTTGGAGGTAAGGCTCAGTTTGGTGGACAAAGACTTGGAGAGATGGAGGTTTGGGCACTGGAAGGATATGGAGCTTCTAATATTTTACAAGAAATGATGACACTTAAGTCGGATGATGTAATTGGAAGAGCGAAAGCTTACGAATCTATTGTAAAAGGTAAAGCATTACCTGAAGCAGGCATTCCAGAGTCGTTCAATGTATTATTACACGAGTTAAGAGGTTTAGGACTTAAAGTTTCATTTGATTAATCTTTAATAAGGAGAAGAAAAAACATGGCAAATAATAGAAATAAAAATAGAAAACAGTCTTCTGACTATAGTACTTTAAAAGTTAGTTTATCTTCACCAGAAGATATTTTAGCTAGCTCATCAGGAGAAGTTACAAAACCAGAAACTATTAATTATAGAACTTATAAACCAGAAAGGGATGGTTTGTTTTGTGAAAGAATTTTTGGGCCTACAAAAGACTTTGAATGTCATTGTGGGAAATATAAAAGAATCAGATATAGAGGTATTGTATGTGATAGATGTGGGGTTGAAGTTACTGAAAAGAAAGTAAGAAGAGAAAGAGTAGGACATATTAATTTAGTTGTCCCTGTTGCTCATATCTGGTATTTCAGAACATTACCAAACAAAATTGGTTATCTTTTAGGGTTACCTTCAAAAAAGATGGATCAAATTATATATTACGAAAGATATGTAGTTATCCAAACTGTTGAGGGAGCTTTAAATGAAGAAGGAAATCCAATTGAGATTAATGATTTTATTACAGAAGAGGAATATCTTAATGTATTAGAAAATTTAGATCCTTCAAATCAGCATTTGTCAGATTCTGATGAAAATAAATTTATTGCTAAAATGGGAGCAGAAGCTCTTATTGAAATGTTGAAGAGAGTAGAACTTACATCTTTATCTCATGAATTAAGACATAAAGCGAAAAATGAAACTTCTCAGCAAAGAAAAACAGAAGCTCTTAAAAGATTACAAGTTGTTGAAGCTTTTAAAGAAGGTCAAGCTCATACTGAAAACAGACCTGAGTGGATGATTTTGAAAGTTCTTCCTATTATTCCACCAGAATTAAGACCTTTAGTTCCGTTAGATGGAGGAAGATTTGCTACTTCTGATTTAAATGACTTGTATAGAAGAGTTATTATCAGAAATAATAGATTAAAAAGATTAATGGAGATTAGTGCTCCTGAAGTTATTCTTAGAAATGAGAAAAGAATGCTTCAAGAAGCTGTTGATGCTCTTTTAGATAACTCAAGAAAATCAGCTGCAATAAAAACAGATGGTAACAGACCATTAAAATCGTTATCTGATTCCCTGAAGGGAAAACAAGGTAGATTCCGTCAGAATTTACTTGGTAAAAGGGTTGATTATTCTGCCAGATCTGTAATTGTTGTTGGTCCGGAATTAAAACTTCATGAGTGTGGTATTCCTAAAGATATGGCTGCTGAGTTATATAAACCTTTTATTATCAGAAAATTAATTGAAAGAGGGATTGTAAAAACAGTAAAATCTGGGAAAAGAATTATTGATAATAGAGAAGCAGTTGTTTGGGATATTTTAGAGAGTGTAATGAAAGGACACCCTGTACTTTTAAACAGAGCTCCTACACTTCACAGATTAGGTATTCAGGCTTTTCAACCAAAAATGATTGAAGGAAAAGCAATTCAACTACATCCATTAGCGTGTACTGCATTTAATGCCGATTTTGATGGTGACCAGATGGCAGTTCATTTACCACTTGGTTCGGATGCTATTTTAGAAGCTCAATTACTAATGTTAGGTTCACATAATATTTTGAATCCTGCAAACGGAGCTCCTATTACGGTACCTTCACAGGATATGGTTTTAGGTCTTTATTACATGACAAAACCAAGAAAATCTACTGATGATCACATTGTAAGAGGTGAAGGTAGAGTTTTCTACTCTTTAGAAGATGTGAAAATTGCTTATAATGAAAAGACAATTGATTTACACGCAATTATTAAAGTTAAGATTACTAAAGTTGATGGAACAACTGAATTAAAAGAAACAACTGTTGGTAGAGTTTTATTTAATGAATTTGTACCTTCTGATGTTGACTTTGTTGATCAATTACTTACAAAAAAATCTTTAAGAGATATTATTGCTGGTATTCTTAGCGTTTGTGGTGTGCCAAGAACTGTTCAGTTCTTGGATGATATTAAAGATTTAGGTTATACTATGGCCTTTAAAGGTGGTTTGTCTTTTAACTTAGGTGATGTTATTGTTCCAAAAGAAAAAGTTGGACTTTTAGAAGATGCACATGATAAAGTAGATGAAGTTAAGAATAACTATAACATGGGGTTCATTACTAATAATGAAAGATACAATCAGGTTATTGATATTTGGACTAACACAAATGCTAGACTTACCGATACGGTAATGAGAGATATGATTAGTGATAACCAAGGATTTAACTCTGTATATATGATGTTAGATTCTGGTGCAAGGGGATCTAAAGAACAAATTCGTCAGTTAGCTGGGATGAGAGGGCTGATGGCAAAACCTAAAAAATCAGGTGATCATGGAGAGTCAATTATTGAAAATCCAATTACAACTAACTTTAGTGAGGGTCTTTCAATTTTAGATTACTTTATTTCTACTCACGGTGCGCGTAAAGGTCTTGCTGATACCGCTCTTAAAACTGCAGATGCAGGTTATTTAACAAGAAGGCTTGTTGATGTATCAGCTGATGTAGTAGTTATTGAGGAAGATTGTTTGACTTTAAGAGGACTTGTTACTTCAGATCTTAAGAAGAATGAGGATATTGTTGAATCTTTATATGATAGAATTTTAGGTAGAGTTAATTTACATGACATTTACCATCCTAAAACTGAAAAATTAATTATTGAATCTGGCTCTGAAATTACAGAAGAAATAGCTTCATCAATTGAGGAAGCTGGCATTGAAGAAGTAGAAATCAGATCAGCACTTACTTGTGAAACTAAAAGAGGTATTTGCTCTAAGTGTTATGGTAGAAGTATGTCTACTTCTAAAATGGCGCAAATGGGAGATGCTGTTGGTGTAGTTGCTGCGCAATCAATTGGTGAACCAGGAACACAACTTACTCTAAGAACATTCCATGTTGGGGGTACTGCTTCCAGATCTGCTGTAGATGATAGTGTTGTTATCAAAAAAGAGGGAGTAATTATTATTGATGACTTAAGAACACTTAACACTAAAGATGATGAAGGAAATGATGTAGAATTAGTACTTTCTAGATCTGCAGAATTAAGAGTTATTGATCCGAAACAAGATGTTGTAATTGCAACTCACGCAATACCTTATGGTTCGGAAATTCATATAAAAGAAGGAAATGTTAAAAAAGGGGATGTTATTTGTGATTGGGATCCATATAACGCAGTAATTATCTCTGAAATTGATGGTGCTATAGAATTCGATTATATTGAAGAAGGTGTTACTTATAGAGTTGAATCAGATGATTTAACAGGATTTAAACAAAAAGTAATTATTGATAGTAGAAGTAAAAAACAATCTCCTACAATCATTATTAAAGGAACGAAAAAAGATGGAGATAGATCTTACAGTATACCTGTAGGATCTTTAGTTTCTTTAGAAAATGGTGAAAAAATTAAGAAAGGACAAATTTTATGTAAAATCCCAAGAACTATTGGTTCTTCAGGAGATATTACAGGGGGTCTTCCAAGAGTAACACAATTATTTGAAGCCAGAAATCCTTCGAATCCAGCTGTTGTTTCTGAGATTGATGGTATTGTTTCTTTCGGACCTAAGATTAAAAGAGGTAATAAAGAGATTATCATTACATCAAAAGATGAACAAATTAAGAAGTATTTAGTTCCTTTATCAAAACATATCTTAGTACAAGAAAATGATTTTGTAAGAGCTGGTTCTCCTCTTTGTGATGGTGTAATTACTCCAAAAGATATTTTGTCTATTAAAGGTATTAAAGCAGTACAAGAATACATTGTAAATGAAGTACAAGAAGTATATCGTTTACAAGGTGTGAAAATTAACGACAAACACTTTGAAGTTGTTGTAAGACAAATGATGAGAAAAGTTGAAGTTTTAGATTCTGGTGATACTAATTTATTAGAAAAACAATTAGTTGATAAACATGCGTTTATGGAAGCTAATGATAAGATTTTTGATAAAAAATATGTTGAAGAAGCGGGTGATTCTGAAAACTTTGAAGCTGGGCAGTTAGTTTCTGTTCGTCAGTTAAGAGAAGAAAATTCAAGATTGAAGAGAAAAGATTTGAAATTGGTACAAGTTGTAGATGCAACTCCAGCAGTTTCTACTCCAATACTTCAAGGTATTACAAGAGCATCTTTACACACAGATAGTTGGGTTTCTGCTGCATCTTTCCAAGAAACTACTAAAGTACTTAATGAGGCGTCTATTAGAGCTAAGGTGGATACTTTAATAGGATTAAAAGAGAATGTAATTGTTGGTCATAGAATACCAGCAGGTACTGGTCTTTTTGAATCAAAAGATTTAATTGTTGGCTCTCAAGTAGAAATGGATAGATTAGCAGCATTAAAAGCTGAAGATTCTGAAGAAGTAGTTGAAGTTGCTGAAATAGTTGAAACTACAGAAGAAAACTAAAATTAATATTATGTCTGAAGAAAAAAAGAAAGAAGGTTTAAACATTGAGTTAGGAGAAGATGTAGCTGAAGGTACTTACAGTAATTTAGCTATTATTAATCATTCTCCATCAGAGTTTATTGTTGATTTCATACAAATGATGCCAGGAGTTCCAAAGGCAAAAGTAAAATCGAGAATTATTTTAACTCCTCAACATGCAAAAAGATTGATGAAAGCTTTAGTAGATAATATTTCTAAGTTTGAAGATCAGTTTGGTGATATTGCTGATGTTGATCCGAATAAAGGAATTCCAATGAACTTTGGAGGGCCTACAGCTCAGGCATAATTAAATATTATAAAACTAAAAAACCCAGTTGAAGAACTGGGTTTTTTTTGGAATTAAATTTTATATTTTAAAATCCTAAATTAGTTAATTGTATTTGGGTAGATAATTGTAATCTGATTCCCTCATGGTATTTCCCTCCATTAAATATCCCTTTTTCTGTATAAATAGGTAAGTAAATACCAATTCCTTGCAGATTCATTTTTACACCAGTTCCGTAAGCAAAATCAGTTCCATTTGTTCCTGCTTCCGCATATACATCTATCATTTTAAGTAGGTTATAATCTAAACTTAATGAGGTTAAGAAATTATCAGATGTTATATTAGTATAATGTTTTAAACCACCTTCTCTAATAAACATTTGTTTGCTTAAATTACCATCATCTTCTCTAGAGAAAGTTCTTTCAGAAAAGGAGTAGTCCATACTACCGTTCCAAGCAGACATCTGAATCTTATATTTACTATGATCTGCATCTATTTTTGCAATTCCAGCATAAAACCTTGAACTTATTTTTTTATTTTTAGTAAGTTGATAATCATAATTGAATATTAGATTACCCTTTGTGAAATCTTCTCCCTTTTCAATTGATAAATTAAAAATATAGGGATTGATAGTTTTATTATTTTTAAAAGAATATTCTATGTTTAGGAAATTTTTACTTTCTTTAACATCATGATCTCCTCCATCATAATTAGGGTCTTCACTTCTAGGTATTCCATCTTTATGTAGAACATTATATGATGTTTTAATACTACTTTCTTTTTTGCTTCTTAAGTTGTTTTCATTTAAGATTAGAGTTAAAGAAGGAACGATCTTATTATATGCAAATTCTTCAGAATAATTATACCGTTCCGCATCTATACCTAATTTAAATTTTGAGAAGATTGAAGAATGAGAATACTTTGTAAAGGAAAGATTTCCTCTACCAACTAATTCTTGTGTACCGAAACTGTACATAGGAGATAGTTTATAAGAAAAACCTCCTTTAGGAATGAATCTGTTATACATACTTAAACCAACAGAGTAGGTGTTGTATTTATTCCAACTTAAGGTTGGGTGAAAGAAGATTTGAGTTTTTTCAGGATGATACAAACTACCTATAAGTTGTAGTTTTATTGGTTCACATTTTTTAAATATACCGTTTAGTTTGTAAATATTGTTGTTCCTATTTGTTTCTGGCATATCTCCATTATAATCAATTCTGATATGATCATAACCTCCTGGTTTGTAAGAAACAGTTTTTGTACCTTCAAATCCTTCAATCCACATCTGTTCGCTTATTATTCCATCTGTTACTCCACAAATAACTACAGGTCCTGGTATTTTACCATTATTTTTAAGAGTTATTAGTAGTTCTTTAGGTCCTTCCTGTATATAAGAAATTGAATAATCTAACTGATTTGTTGTAGGAATCATATT
>Ga0208970_1000522_pt1 | contig 12345 bp, 6 predicted proteins | sample AOAMet2_C49A8_35_2_FD_188078 | JGI IMG/M metagenome (GOLD analysis project Ga0208970, IMG submission 188078) | Ammonia-oxidizing marine microbial communities from Monterey Bay, California, USA - C0912_C49A8_35 (SPAdes) | ecosystem: Environmental > Aquatic > Marine > Intertidal zone | place...
GCTAATTTAACTGGTGAGGTTCCTCATATTATTAGAGGAGTTCAGAATGTGATGGGTTTTTTAGGAGCAACAAAGGGAGGTGATCCTGTTCCTATGAGAGATGCAGAAATAAATAAGATATTAGGTAGAGTTGATGAAATGGCTCTTACTGATGAAAATGTTAGTATTCCTTTTATTGCTGGTGAAACAGTGAAAGTTATTGATGGTCCGTTTAATAGTTTTAATGCTGAAATTGAATCTATTGATGAACAAAAGAAAAAATTGAAATTAATTGTTAAGATATTTGGAAGAAAAACTCCTTTGGAGTTGAATTTCATGCAAGTTGAAAAAATTTAGAATAAAAAAAGATGGCAAAAGAAGTAACAGGTATTATTAAACTACAAATTAGAGGAGGGGCGGCAAATCCAGCACCACCTGTTGGTCCCGCTCTTGGAGCGAAAGGTGTAAATATTATGGAATTTTGTAAACAGTTTAATGCAAGAACACAGGATAAAGCAGGGAAAATTATTCCAGTTGTTATTACTGTATTTGCAGATAAATCATTTGAGTTCATCATTAAAACAGCTCCTGCAGCAGCTCAATTATTAGAAGCAGCAAAGAAGAAGAGTGGTTCTGGTGAGCCAAATAGAGTGAAAGTTGCTACTGTCACTTGGGATCAGATAAGATCTATTGCTGAGGATAAAATGGCTGATTTAAATGCTTTTAAAGTAGAGTCTGCAATGAGAATGGTTGCTGGTACTGCAAGAAGTATGGGTATTAAAGTTAAAGGAGCTTTTCCTAGTTAAATTAATAAGATAAATCAAAATAGTCCAATGGCTAAATTAAGTAAAAATAGAAAAGATGCATTTTCAAAAGTTGATTCAGATTCAACATATTCAACACTTGAAGCTGCAAAATTGGTAAAAGAAACTTCTACAGAGAAATTTGATGCATCTGTTGATATTGCTGTAAAGTTAGGTGTAGATCCTAAGCAAGCAAATCAGATGGTAAGAGGAGTAGTCGCTTTACCTCATGGAACAGGAAAATCATTAAAAGTTTTAGCTCTTGTTTCTGCTGATAAAGAAGCAGAAGCAAAGGAATCTGGAGCTGACTATGTAGGTTTAGATGATTATATTGAAAAAATAAAAGGTGGTTGGACTGATATTGATGTGATTATTACCATGCCATCAATTATGGGTAAGATTGGTGCTTTAGGTAGAGTTCTAGGTCCTAGAGGTTTAATGCCAAACCCTAAATCTGGTACTGTAACTTTAGAAGTTGGAAAGGCTGTGTCTGATGTAAAGAAAGGTAAAATTGACTTTAAGGTTGATCAATTTGGAATTATACACGCTTCAGTAGGAAAAGTGTCATTTGATGCAGAGAAAATATCAGAAAATACTGAAGAATTATTACAAACTATAATGAAGTTAAGACCAACTGCATCAAAAGGAAATTATGTTCATAGTATTTCACTTTCAAGTACTATGGGTGTTGGTGTAGAGATTGAGTCAAAATCATTAGTTTAATATATATATAGATAATATAATAAAATGACAAAAGAAGAAAAAAATCAGTTTATTGATGTACTTGATAAAAGTATTCAAGAAAACAGTAATTTTTATTTAGCAGATATCTCAGGATTATCTGCTGAAGAGTCAAGTAATTTAAGAAGATTGTGTTTTAAAAGAGAGGTTTCTTTACAAGTTGTAAAAAACACCTTACTTAAGAGAGCTTTAGAAAAAAATGATTCAAATTATGAAGAACTATATGATGTATTAAAAGGAAATACATCAATCATGTTTACCGATGCAGCTAATGCACCTGCAAAGGTTATTAAAGAATTCAGAAAAAAACATGACAAACCAGTATTTAAAGCGGCTCATTTAGACGCATCTTTCTATATTGGAGAAGAATACCTAGATACATTATCAGAATTAAAATCGAAAAACGAACTTATTGCAGAAATTGTTGCATTACTTCAGTCTCCTGCTAAAAACGTTATTTCCTCTTTACAATCTGGTGGTTCGAAACTATCGGGTATAGTAAAAACTCTTGCAGAAAGAGATGAATAATAAAAAATTGAATGCTTCCAACATTAATTAATAAAATAAATAATTTAAAATAAATAACATGGCAGATATAAAAGATTTCGCAGAACAATTAGTTAATCTTTCAGTAAAAGATGTAAACGAATTAGCTAATATATTAAAAGAAGAGTATGGTATCGAACCAGCCGCAGCGGCTGTTGCAGTAGCAGGACCTGCTGCTGGAGGAGGTGATGCTGGAGGAGGTGATGAAAAGACAGAGTTTGATGTGATACTTACAGCAGCTGGTGGATCAAAACTAGCAGTTGTAAAATTAGTTAAAGAATTAACAGGTAAAGGATTAAAAGATGCTAAGGAATTAGTTGATAGTGCTCCTGCAACTGTTAAAGAAGCTTGTGCTAAAGATGAAGCAGAAGCTTTCAAAACTCAGCTAGAAGAAGCTGGAGCTGAAGTAGAACTTAAGTAGTATGCTTTACATACGTTAGGTTTAGATCTTATAATTATAAGATCTAAACCATTTCGTTTTTTTATAGAACACTTTTTTTAACTTAAAATATAGCTCATTGTCAATACTAAATAATTCCCCAAGAACTAATTTCGCCTCTATTGAAAAACAAATGAATTATCCAGATTTTCTGGATATTCAACTAGAAACATTTAATGCGTTTTTTCAAACAGGAACTACTGTAGACGAAAGAAAGAAAGAAGGTTTATATACAACCTTTACAGAGCTTTTTCCAATTACTGATGCAAGAAATAATTTTGTATTAGAATTTATTGATTATACAATTGACCCTCCAAGATATTCTATTGAAGAATGTATTCAGAGAGGTTTGACATATAAAGTTCCTCTCAAGGTCAAACTTAAACTTTATTGTACTGATCCTGATCATGAAGATTTTGAAACTATTGTCCAGGAAGTGTATTTTGGAAACATTCCATTTATGACTCCTAAAGGAACATTTGTGGTAAATGGAGCTGAAAAAGTTGTTGTATCTCAATTACACAGATCTCCAGGTTTATTTTTCGGTCATAGTTTTCACTCAAACGGAACCAAATTATATTCAGCAAGAGTAATTCCTTTTAAAGGTTCATGGATTGAATTTAATACAGATATCAATGATGTAATGTATGCGTATATTGATAGAAAGAAAAAGGTTCCGGTTACTACTTTATTAAGAGCAATCGGATACGAAAGTGATAGAGAAATTCTACAGATTTTTGATCTTGCCGATGAAGCTAAGGTAACAAAAAGTGGATTGAAAAGAGTTATTGGAAGAAAATTAGCTTCCAGAGTATTAAAGTCATGGGTTGAAGATTTTGTAGATGAAGATACTGGAGAATTAGTCTCTATTGAAAGAAATGAAGTTATCTTAGAGAGAGATATTATTATTGAAAAACAACACATTGATGAAATTGTAGAATCTGGTTCTGCTGTAATTCTTCTACATAGAGAAGAATCAACTGGAGAACATGCAATTATTCATAATACATTACAAAAGGATCCTACAAACTCTTTAAAAGAGGCTGTAGTTTATATTTACAGACAATTGAGAAGTGCGGAGCCACCAGATGAAGCAACTGCTATCGGTGTCATTGACAAACTTTTCTTTTCAGACCAAAGATATTCTTTGGGAGCTGTAGGTAGACACAGAATTAATAACAGATTAAAAATTGATACTCCTAAAGATAAATATGTTCTTACTAATGAAGATATTATTGAGATTATCAAACAATTAATTGAACTTACTAACTCAAAAGTAGATGTTGATGATATTGATCACTTAAGTAATAGAAGAGTTAGAACAGTTGGTGACCAATTATCTAATCAGTTTTATGTTGGTCTTAACAGAATGGCTAGAACAATTCGAGATAGAATGAATGTAAGAGATAATGAAGTGTTTACTCCTACAGATTTGATTAATGCAAAAACATTATCTTCTGTAATTAATTCATTTTTTGGAACATCTCAATTATCTCAGTTTATGGATCAAACAAATCCACTTGCGGAAGTTACTCATAAAAGAAGAGTTTCTGCACTAGGACCTGGAGGTTTAACTAGGGAAAGAGCAGGTTTTGAAGTGAGAGATGTACACTATACTCATTATGGTCGATTATGTCCAATCGAAACTCCTGAAGGACCAAATATTGGTCTAATTTCTTCTCTTTGTGTATTTGCAAAAGTAAATGATTTAGGATTTATTGAAACTCCTTACAGAAAAGTTGAAGATGGTAAAGTTAATTTGAAAGAAGAACCAATATATTTAAGTGCTGAACAAGAAGAAGATTTAACAATTGCTCAGGCAAATGCACCAATTAAAGGAGATGGAAGTTTTGTGAATCAAACAGTTAAAACTAGATTAGGTCATGATTATCCAGTAACTGAACCAGCAAATATTGGTTTGATGGATGTTGCTCCTAATCAGATTGCTTCAATAGCAGCATCTTTAATTCCTTTCTTGGAACATGATGATGCCAACAGAGCTTTAATGGGGTCGAACATGATGCGTCAGGCGGTACCATTATTAAGAACAGACGCTCCTATTGTTGGGACTGGGTTAGAGCCTCATGTAGCGAAAGATTCAAGAGCTCTTATTAATTCTGAAGGAGAAGGTGTTGTAAAATATGTTGATGCAACTAAAATCACAATTAAGTATAAAAAATCTGATCAGGAAAAATTAATTTCTTTTGATGAGGAAGAAAAAACCTATCTTTTAACAAAATTCTTAAAAACAAATCAGAATACTTGTATGAATATTCGCCCTATTGTGAAAGTAGGAGATAAAGTTACTAAAGGACAAGTTTTATGTGAAGGATATGCTACTCAGAATGGAGAATTAGCACTTGGAAGAAATTTAAAGGTTGCTTTTATGCCATGGAAAGGATATAATTTTGAGGACGCAATTGTCTTGTCAGAAAGAGTCGCTAGAGAAGATTGGCTAACTTCATTACATATTGAAGAACATAATGTTGCTGTAAGAGAAACAAAAAGAGGAGCGGAAGAACTTACTGCTGATATTCCAAATGTAAGTGAAGAAGCTACTAAGGATTTAGATGAGTTTGGTATGATTAGAATTGGAGCTCATATAAAACCAGGTAATATTTTAGTTGGGAAGATTACTCCAAAGGGAGAATCTGATCCGACACCAGAAGAAAAATTACTTAGAGCAATCTTTGGAGAAAAAGCTGGTGATGTAAAGGATGCTTCATTAAAAGCAAAATCATCTCATGCTGGTGTAGTTATTGGTAAGTCATTATTTTCTAAGACTATTAAAGATAGAAGGATTAAAGCTCAGGACAAGGATGAATTAGAAATAGTTGATAAGAATTTTGAAGTAGAATCTTTAAAACTCAAAAAGGTTTTAGTTGATAAAATTTATCAGATTGTAGGAGGTAAATCCTCTCAAGGTATTGATAATGTACTGGGAGAAGAGGTGATTGCAAAATCAGTTAAATTTACTCAGAAAGTTTTAATGACAGTTGATTTCTTAAGTGTAAATCCTAAAAAATGGACTACAAATAAAGAGAATAATATAATTGTTATTAGAATTATTCAAGGATATATTAAAAAACATAATGAAATTTATGGAGAGTACAGAAGAAACAGATTTGCTATTACTGTTGGCGATGAGTTACCAAATGGAGTTTTACAATTAGCTACAGTATATGTTGCTAAGAAAAGAAAAGTGAAGGTTGGAGATAAACTTGCTGGTCGTCATGGAAACAAAGGTATTGTTGCCAGAATTGTAAGAGATGAAGATATGCCTTTTCTTGAAGATGGAACTCCTGTTGATATTGTTTTAAATCCACTTGGAGTGCCTTCTAGAATGAATCTAGGTCAGATTTATGAAACAATCTTAGGTTGGGCCGGACAAAAACTAGATAAAAAATATTTTACTCCAGTTTTTGATGGAGCTACTATGGATCAGATTAATATTGAATCGGATGCAGCTGGAATTCCAAGATTTGGTAAAACATATCTGTATGATGGAGGTACTGGAGAGAAATTTGATCAGCCAGCTACAGTTGGTATCATTTATATGTTGAAACTAGGTCACTTAATTGACGATAAAATGCATGCCAGATCAATTGGTCCTTATTCACTTATTACTCAGCAACCTCTTGGAGGTAAGGCTCAGTTTGGTGGACAAAGACTTGGAGAGATGGAGGTTTGGGCACTTGAAGGATATGGTGCTTCTAACATCTTACAAGAAATGATGACTCTTAAATCTGATGATGTTATAGGTAGAGCTAAAGCTTACGAATCTATTGTAAAAGGTAAAGCATTACCTTCTGCTGGAATACCTGAATCATTTAATGTCTTATTACACGAGTTGAGGGGTCTTGGTCTTAAAGTTACATTTGAATAATCTTTTAAAGGAATAAATATGTCATATAAAAATAAAACACAAAAACAGTCTGCAGAATATAGTACTTTAAAGGTTAGTTTATCTTCACCAGAAGATATATTAGCGAAATCTTCAGGAGAGGTTACAAAACCTGAAACAATTAATTATAGAACTTATAAACCTGAAAGAGATGGTTTGTTCTGTGAAAGAATTTTTGGTCCTACAAAAGATTTTGAATGTCATTGTGGAAAATACAAAAGAATCAGATATAGAGGAATTGTTTGTGATAGATGTGGGGTAGAAGTTACAGAAAAAAAAGTAAGAAGAGAGAGAGTAGGTCATATTAATTTAGTTGTTCCTGTTGCTCATATCTGGTACTTTAGAACCTTACCTAACAAGATTGGTTATTTATTAGGATTACCTTCTAAAAAGATGGATCAAATTATATATTATGAAAGATATGTAGTTATCCAAACTGTAGATGGAGCAGTAAATGAAGAGGGTGAACCATTAGAAAACAATGATTTCATTACTGAAGAAGAATATTTAAATATTTTGGAAAGTTTAGATCCATCAAATCAACATTTATCAGATTCTGATGAGAATAAATTCATTGCTAAAATGGGAGCGGAAGCTCTTATTGAGATGCTAAAAAGAGTAGAGTTAGATTCCTTATCTAATGAATTAAGACATAAAGCAAAAAATGAAACTTCACAACAAAGAAAAACGGAATCTTTAAAAAGATTACAAGTTGTAGAAGCTTTTAAAGAAGCTCAAGTACATACTGAGAATAGACCAGAATGGATGATATTAAAAGTTCTTCCGGTTATTCCTCCAGAGTTAAGACCATTAGTTCCTTTAGATGGAGGTAGGTTTGCAACTTCCGATCTAAATGATTTATATAGAAGAGTTATTATCAGAAATAATAGATTAAAAAGATTGATGGAGATAAATGCTCCTGAAGTAATCTTAAGAAATGAAAAAAGAATGTTGCAAGAAGCGGTTGATGCTTTATTAGACAATTCTAGAAAATCTGCTGCAATTAAAACAGATGGTAATAGAGCGTTAAAATCATTGTCTGATAGTTTGAAAGGAAAACAAGGTAGATTCCGTCAGAATTTACTTGGAAAGAGGGTAGATTATTCTGCAAGGTCAGTTATTGTTGTTGGTCCTGAATTAAAATTGCATGAATGTGGAATACCAAAAGATATGGCAGCCGAACTTTACAAACCATTTGTTATCAGAAAACTGATAGAAAGAGGAATTGTAAAAACGGTAAAATCTGGTAAAAGAATAATTGACAATAGAGAGCCTGTAGTTTGGGATATCTTGGAAAATGTGATGCATGGACATCCTGTTTTATTAAACAGAGCTCCTACACTTCACAGATTAGGTATTCAAGCTTTTCAGCCTAAATTGATTGAAGGGAAAGCAATTCAGTTACATCCACTTGCTTGTACTGCATTTAATGCTGATTTTGATGGTGACCAGATGGCTGTTCATTTACCACTTGGTGCAGATGCAATTTTAGAAGCTCAAGTTTTAATGCTTGGTTCTCATAATATATTGAACCCTGCAAACGGAGCTCCAATTACGGTACCTTCTCAGGACATGGTTTTAGGTCTTTATTACATGACTAAAACAAGAAAATCTACTGAAGACCATCCTGTAATAGGTGAAGGTAGATCATTCTATTCTTTAGAAGATGTGAAAATTGCATATAATGAGAAAGTAGTTGATTTACATGCAATAATTAAAGTTAAGATCACTAAAGTTGATGGAAATACAGAATTAATAGAAACATCAGTTGGAAGAGTTTTGTTTAATGAATTTGTTCCTTCTGAGGTAGAATTTGTTGATGAACTTCTTACAAAGAAATCTTTAAGAGATATTATTGGTGGAATATTAAAGATATCTGGTGTTCCTAGAACAGTTCAGTTTCTTGATGATATTAAAGAATTAGGTTACACAATGGCATTTAAAGGAGGGCTTTCGTTTAATCTTGGTGATGTAATTGTACCTGAAGAGAAAGTCGGATTATTAGAGGATGCTCATGAGAAAGTTGAGGAAGTGAAGAGTAATTATAATATGGGTTTCATTACTAATAATGAAAGATATAATCAGGTAATTGATATTTGGACTAATACAAATGCAAAACTTACCGACACGGTAATGAGAGATATGATTAACGATAACCAAGGATTTAACTCAGTTTATATGATGTTAGATTCTGGAGCGAGGGGATCGAAAGAACAAATTCGTCAGTTAGCTGGTATGAGGGGGCTTATGGCAAAACCAAAAAAATCTGGTGACCATGGAGAATCCATTATTGAAAATCCAATTACAACTAACTTTAGTGAGGGACTCTCAATTTTAGAGTACTTTATTTCTACTCACGGTGCTCGTAAGGGGCTTGCTGATACAGCGCTTAAAACCGCTGATGCTGGTTATTTAACAAGAAGACTTGTAGATGTAGCTGCTGATGTCGTTGTTATAGAGGAAGATTGTTTAACTTTAAGAGGACTTGTTACAACTGCTCTTAAAAATAATGAGGATATTGTAGAATCATTATATGACAGAATTTTAGGTAGAGTAAATCTTCATGATATTTATCATCCAAAAACAGATAAATTAATTGTAGAATCTGGTTCTGAGATTACTGAGGAAATTGCTAAAGCAATTGATGAGTCAGGTATTGAAGAAGTAGAAATAAGATCAGCACTTACTTGTGAAACAAAAAGAGGAATCTGTACTAAGTGTTATGGTAGAAGTATGTCATCAGCAAAAATGGCTCAAAAAGGTGAAGCGGTTGGTGTTATTGCGGCTCAATCAATTGGAGAACCTGGAACACAACTTACACTTCGAACTTTTCATGTTGGGGGTACCGCTTCCAGATCTGCTATTGACGCAAGTGTTATAATCAAGAAATCTGGTGTTATAGTAATTGATGATTTAAGAACAATTAATACTAAGAATGAAGATGGAAAGAATGTAGAATTAGTAGTTTCTAGATCAGCAGAATTAAGAGTTATTGATCCTAAACAAGATGTTGTGATTGCTACACATAATATTCCTTATGGTTCAACTATTTACATTAAAGATGGGGATGTGCAGAAGGGAGATGTTATTTGTGATTGGGATCCGTATAACGCTGTCATCATCTCTGAGATTGATGGTGTTACTGAATTTGATTATATTGAAGAAGGTGTTACTTATAGAGTTGAGTCTGATGATTTAACAGGATTTAAACAGAAGGTAATTATTGATAGTAGAAGTAGAAAACAATCTCCTACAATTATTATTAAAGGAAAGAAAAAAGATGGTGAAAGATCTTATAGTATTCCGGTAGGGGCTCATGTTTCACTAGATGATAAACAGGTAATTAAAAAAGGATCTATTCTATGTAAAATACCTAGAACTATTGGTTCTTCTGGAGATATTACAGGGGGTCTTCCTAGAGTAACTCAGTTATTTGAGGCGAGGAATCCTTCTAATCCTGCTGTAGTTTCTGAAATTGATGGTATTGTATCTTTTGGTCCTAAGATTAAGAGAGGAAATAAAGAGATTATTGTTACATCAAAAGATGATCAAATTAAAAAATATCTAGTTCCTTTATCAAAACACATTTTGGTACAAGAACATGATTTTGTAAGAGCTGGTTCAGCACTTTGTGATGGAAATATTACTCCTAAAGATATTTTGTCTATTAAAGGTGTAAAAGCTGTTCAGGAGTATATTGTAAATGAAGTACAGGAAGTTTACCGATTACAAGGTGTGAAAATTAATGACAAACACTTTGAGGTTATTGTAAGACAAATGATGAGAAAAGTAGAAATACTTGACGCTGGTGATACTAGTTTATTAGAGAAACAGTTAGTTGATAAGAATTATTTCATGGAAGCTAACGATAAGATTTTTGATAAGAAATATATTGAAGATCCAGGTGATTCTGAGAACTTACAAGCTGGTCAGTTAGTGTCCGTTCGTCAGTTAAGAGAGGAAAATTCTAGATTAAAAAGAAAAGATTTGAAACTAGTTCAAGTTGTAGATGCAACTCATGCAGTTTCTAATCCAATACTTCAAGGAATAACAAGAGCCTCATTACATACTGATAGTTGGGTTTCTGCGGCTTCATTCCAGGAAACTACAAAAGTTCTTAATGAAGCATCTATTAGAGCGAAAATTGACACTCTAAAAGGATTAAAAGAAAATGTAATTGTAGGTCATAAAATCCCTGCAGGTACTGGTCTTTTTGAAAATAAAAATACGATTGTTGGTTCTCAGGTTGAAATAGATAGGTTAGAATCATTAAAGAATGAAAATCTGGAAATTACAGAAGAAGAAACTATTGAAGTGTCAGAAACTGTTGCAGTGATTAAAGAAGATTAAAAATATTTTATTATGTCTGAAGAAAAGAAAAAAGAAGGATTAAACATTGAGTTGGGTGAAGATGTTGCTCAAGGTACATACAGTAACCTTGCAATAATCAATCATTCACCATCAGAATTTATTGTTGATTTTATTCAAATGATGCCAGGAGTTCCAAAGGCAAAAGTAAAATCGAGAGTGATTTTAACTCCTCAACATGCAAAAAGATTGATGAAAGCTTTAGTAGATAACATATCTAAGTTTGAAGACCAGTTTGGTAAGATTGCAGATGTAGATCCAAATAAAGGAATCCCAATGAATTTTGGAGGACCTACGGCACAGGCTTAAAATTAAAATTAAAATTATTCTATTTTAAAAAAACCAGTTGAAAAACTGGTTTTTTTGTAAGATATTTTGGATGTATTTAGAATCCAAATCCGCTTATTTGAAGATTAGCATTTAATTGTAATCTAATTCCTTCATGATATTTTCCACCATTAAATAAACCGTTCTCAGTAAAAACTGGAATGTAGACACCAATACCTGATAGATTTATTTTTAATCCTGATCCATAAGCAAAATCAGTTCCATCTGTTCCTGCTTCTGCATATATATGTAACATTTTTAGTAAGTTATAATCTAAACTTAAGGATGTCAAGAAATTATCAGATGTTATGTCAGTATAATGTTTTAATCCACCTTCTCTAATAAACATTTGTCTGCTTAAATTACCATCATCTTCTCTAGAGAAAGTTTTTTCAGAAAAGGAGTAGTCCATGAATCCATTCCATGCAGACATTTGAATGTTATATTTATAATGATATGCATCTATTTTTGCAATTCCAGCATAAAACCTTGAACTTATTTTTTTGTTTTCATTTAGTTGAAAATTATAGTTACATAGTAGGTTCCCTTTTTTGAAATCTTCTCCACTTTCAAGAGATAAATTAAAACTATAGGGATTTATTGTTTTATTATTTCTAAAAGAATATTCTATGTTTAAGAAGTTATTTCTTTCTTCCACATCATGCTCACCACCATCAAAATTAGGATCTAAATTTCTGTCTATTCCATCTTTATGTAAAACATTATATGATGTTTTAATACTATTTTCTTTTTTACTTCTTAGATTGTTTTCATTTAAGATTATAGTTAAAGAAGGAACTATCTTATTATATCCAAATTCTTCAGAATAATTATAGCGTTCTGCATCTACACTTAATTTAATTTTTGAGAAAATTGAAGAATGAGAATACTTTGTAAAGGCAAGATTTCCTCTACCAACTAATTCTCTTGTTCCGAAACTATACATAGGTGAAATTTTGTAGGAGAATCCTCCTTTAGGAATAAAATTATTATAAATACTTAATCCGGCAGAAAACTGATTGTATTTATTCCAACTTAGATTAGGATGATAGAAAATTTGTGTTTTCTCTGTGTTATAAACACTTCCAATTAGTTGTAGTTTTATAGGTTCACATTGTTTAAACAAACCTTTTGTTTTGTAGATGTTATTATTTCTATTGGTTTCAGGCATTACTCCATTATAATCAATTCGGATATGGTCGTAATCTCCATTAATATAAGTAATTGTTTTTGTTCCT
>Ga0208970_1000526_pt1 | contig 12316 bp, 10 predicted proteins | sample AOAMet2_C49A8_35_2_FD_188078 | JGI IMG/M metagenome (GOLD analysis project Ga0208970, IMG submission 188078) | Ammonia-oxidizing marine microbial communities from Monterey Bay, California, USA - C0912_C49A8_35 (SPAdes) | ecosystem: Environmental > Aquatic > Marine > Intertidal zone | place...
GCCGGTGAGGCCGTCGGTGATGGGGGTGTCGTCGGTTTCCTCGTCTGTGCCGGAGATATCGTCGTCTTCGCCTGCTTCCTTCACGCGAACGGGATCGCCATCGAAGTCCTTGTCGGCGAAGAGCGCGGTGACGTTGCGGAAATCCATGATGGTGAAGTAGTGCTTCCCGAAGTCTTCGTTGATGCGGGTGCCGCGTCCGATGATCTGTTTGAACTCGGTCATGGACCCGATGTTTGAGTCAAGGACGATGAGCTTGCAGGTCTGGGCGTCGACGCCGGTGGTCATGAGCTTCGAGGTGGTCGCGATTACCGGGTAGAGCTCGGAGGGGCTGATGAAGGCATCGAGTTGATCTTTACCCTCCTTGTTGTCGCCGGTGATCTGCATCACGTATTTGCTGTTGGCGGAGACGAGGTCGGCGTTGGCGTTGGCCAGTGCCTTGCGCATGCCTTCGGCGTGTTCAATGTCGGCACAGAAGACGATGGTCTTGGAAAAGCGATCGCTGCCTTTGAGGAACTCGGTGATTTTCTGGGCGACGAGTTCGCGGCGTTCGTCGACAACGAGGTGTTTGTCGAAATCGGTGCGGTTGTAGATGCGGTCTTCGACTTCTTCGCCGTCCTTGTCCTTGAAGCCTTTGGGCGGACGCCAGCCTTCAGCGTCAATGTCGAGGGTGACTTTGATGACCTTGTAGGGAGCAAGGAATCCGTCATCGATGCCTTGCTTGAGCGAGTAGGTATAGAGCGGGTCGCCGAAATACTCGGAGCTGGAGACTTCCTTGGTTTCCTTGGGGGTGGCGGTCAGGCCGATGTGGGTGGCTCCCTTGAAGTATTTGAGAACCTCGCGCCACTTGCTGTCTTCACGGGCGCTGCCTCGGTGGCACTCGTCGACGATGACTAGGTCGAAGAAGTCGGGGGAAAATTGTTTGTAGGCGTCTTTGTCCGGGTTCTTGCTGTCCGAAAGACCTTGGTAGAGCGCGAGGTAGATATTGTAGGCGGTGTCGATCTGCTTGTGCTTGATGACGGTCATGGCGTCTTTGAAGTGGCGGAAGTCGCCACGGACGGTTTGGTCGATGAGCGCGGTGCGATCGGCGAGAAAGAGGATGCGCTTTTTGATCCCGCTTTTCCAAAGGCGGTAGATGATCTGGAAGGCGGTGTAGGTTTTACCCGTCCCGGTCGCCATGACGAGGATGTGGCGGTTGTCGCCTTCGTTCTTGGCGACGGCTTCGACGGTGCGGTTGATGGCAATTTGCTGGTAGTAGCGGGGTGAGCGCCCTGAGCCGTCGGAGAAGTAATCTTGTGAGACAATGGGGGCAGCTTCCTCAGAAATGCCTTTATAGGCTTTGTATTTCTCCCAGAGGGCTTCGGGTGATGGGAATGAATCGAGGTCTAGCTCGGTTTCGATATCGCCGGAAGTGATGGTGCGGTCGTGGAAGATGAAGCCATCGCCGTTGCTGCTGAAGACGAACGGAATTTCGAGGGTTTTGGCGTAGCCGAGTGCCTGCTGGATGCCTGCGCCGACGGTGTGGTTGTTGTCCTTTGCCTCGATGACGGCGATGGGGATGTTCGGCTTGTAGTAGAGGATGTAGTCAGCGCGTTTTTGTGCGCCACGGGTGTGGAGTTTTCCACGAACATAGATGCGCCCATCGGTGAAAGTGACTTCCTCGCGAACCTGGTTTTGGATGTCCCAACCCGCCGCCTCGATCTTGGGCGTGATGAACTTGGTGCAGATGTCGCGTTCGCTGAGGTCTTTTTTGTTCATGCGGCGAGCGGGAAGGCTTGGTTTTTGACGCAGTCGTCGAGGTCGTTCTCGACGCGCTTTTGGCGGATCTCGCCTTCTCCCTTGGTGTTGGTCGACATGGAGCCAGGGGAAGTGTGAAGGTAGAATGATGAACGTAGAAGTGGGGAGCCGTTTTGATTCGCGCCGCCGCGCTCAACCTTCGGGCAAACCTGGCGGGTTGTCTTTGACGCTCCGCTCCAATCCGAGGACTCGACGGAGCCGCGGAGCTTGTTGGCGGTGTCCCAGAGGGTTTCCTCGAAGGATTTCGCGGGTTTTTTAGCAGCCTTTTTGGCTGATTTTTTAGCTGTAGGCATATTCACAATGCACGATGCAGATCATGCGATCTGACCGCAGACTAACAGATTGAAAGCATGTGACAAGAAAGAAGGGCGACTACATACAAAATATAGATAATTAAGATGATGGTCATCTGTCTGTGGGTGGGGGGTCATCATGGTATTCATTATATTTCTTGGATGAACCACGCACTTGATCGGCTGGGTATTTTGCCTCGTTTTTCGTGATCTTACGTTCCATCGCTGCAAGCAGATCGATACCAAGGTTGTCGGCCAACTCGGTCAGGTAGATGCCGATGTCAGCGATCTCATCTTCGATATCCTCATGTTTGTCGCGAATCCGTTTTTCGACCTCATCGGGGGATTTCCATAGGAAGTGTTCCAGAAGCTCGCTTGCCTCGATCGAGATGGCTATAGCCATGTCTTTGGGGTTATGAAACTGTTTCCAGTCGCGTTCATCTCGGAACACGCGAATCTTATCTGCGATGTCTTTCAGTTGCATGGTGGTGGGGGATGGATGGTGAATTGTGTGGATGGAACAGATCTCGAATTAGTAGCGAACAGGCGTTGCAGTCAGCGAACTAAAGGCATCTAATATGATAGGATACTGATCGGCAACAATACTGTGGCGATTGCTCAGAACCAGATAAAACATATTTGATGGAGCAACTCGTCTCTAAACCTAGAAAAAACGGCTATAGGACGCGTTCGGCCTGTGCCTGATGACCGCTATGATGCGACTACTGCGAGCCGTGAAGCTGCTAAATGGAGATTTACAACAACTCGCAACGCAATAGCACAAAACAGGTTAATTGCAGCTTGAACACAATCATCTGCGCTCTGGAGAGGTAATTACTGCTGTCATTGCTCTATCTAGGTAGATGCAATCCTGTATCGCTGAGAGTATAGGCAGGGAGCTTGATCGAGGAAAACCCAAATACTCAAAGCAACTGCAGCAAAACCAGTAATATAAAACCACGTATTACATACATTGTGCGAAGTTGTAAATATGCGAAACGGTATGTGGGGGTTTTTGTTGTAGATACGGCATATTAAGGGTTTTCAGGATTTCGGACCGATTTCCGTCTTAACACGAACAAACGTCTGGCTGTCCAGATTCTTAAGGGCCTGAGAATACAATATTTGTGTCTATGCTGTATGCTGGGACGCTGTGTGGCGTAAAATAAAACGGCCACGCTCGCTGTGAACGTGGCCGTATCGAATACTTATCAGTGGCGATCGTTTTGGCGAAACACCTTGCGAAGATTATTTGACCAACTTTCCGATCAGCTCGTTCATCCGGGCTGCCATCTGGTGCGTGTTATCCAGCAGCCCAGCTGCGAGTAACGCATTGTCAGTGAGCTGCTGCGCAACAAGACTTGCGGTGTCCTTATCCGATTCAATAAGCTTGTGAAGCCCGTGCATAACCTCATGGCGCGGGTTGATCTCCAGAGTAGCTTTGGTAGCCGGCATGTCTTGCCCCATGGACTGCATCATGGCGCGCATCTGAGCGTTGGGTGCTTCCTTGGGAGTTAATGCAGCTACAGGGCTGTCCACAAGCCGACCAGAGATCTCAACCTTGTCCACGCGCCCTGATAGCTCCTCCTCGAGGAAAGTGATGAGCTTTTTGGAATCTTTCTTACTCAGCTCCTTGCCTTCGGCTGCAACCTCATCGAGATCGATCTCAGCGCGATCAGCAGATACGAGCTTCTTGCCATTGAATTCAGGAAGCGCCTCCATGACGTATTGGTCGACAGGCTCAGTGAAGAAACAAACCTCCAGCCCCCTTGCCTTAAACGCCTCGAGATACGGCCCAGCCTCGATGGCATCCCGGGACATCCCTACCAAGTAGTAGACTTCCTCTTGCTCATCTTTAGCCCTATCTATGTATTGTGCGAAGTTGGTGAGTTTGCCTGCCTCCTCCAGCGATGATTCAAAACGCAATAGCCCTGCTAGCTGTGCCTGATGCTCGTAGCTGGTAGCCACACCCTCTTTGAGGAAGCGTGAGAATTTTTTATAGAAGTCTTCGTATTTCTCGGGCTCATTTTTCGCCTCTTTTTCAAGAAACTTGAGATAGCGCTTGGTGATCAGTCCGTTGAGCTTCTGAACAAGCGCACTGTCCTGCATCGACTCGCGAGAGATATTTAAAGGAAGATCTTCACTGTCAATCACTCCCTTTAGGAAGCGAAGCCATTCCGGCAGAAGCTTGTCCGGCTTAGCGTCGATAAGCACCTTGCGGCAGTAGAGAGCTACCCCCGGCTCCATCTGGCCCATACCGAACTGTTCGGTGTTTTCAGTGGGGGTAAAAAGCAGTGCATTAATGGCGAGTGGAGCATCGGCACTGAAGTGCATTGTATAGCGTGGATCATCAAAGGCATGTGCAGCGAACTTATAGAACTCCTGGTATTGTTCCTCGGTGATATCTTTTTTGTTTTTCAGCCAGAGCGCCTCAACTTTGTTGATGTGCTCACCATTGAGCTTGATTGGGAAGGAAACGAAATTGGAGTATTTTTCGAGAATTTGTTTGATGCGCGCCTCCGTGGCGAACTCTTCCATACCTTCTTTGAGGTGAACTACGATGCTGCAGCCGCGCTTGGCATCGGCGTTCTCATCAATGCTGTAGCCCGTGGCCCCGTCACTACTCCAGGTATGACCACCTGTGCCATTTTCCCATGAGTGCGTGGCAACCTCTACCTTATCAGCCGCCATAAATGCGGAGTAAAAACCAACACCAAATTGGCCAATGACGTCAGCATTATCGCCACCCTCTTTCATCTTTTCCAGAAAAGCCTTAGTGCCAGAATGCGCAATAGTACCGAGGTTTTCAACGAGCTCCTCTTTCGTCATGCCAATTCCAGCATCAGAAATAGTCAGGGTTTTAGCCTCCTCATCGGTAGAGATCTCAATGCCAAGTTCGCGCTCAGCCTCATGAATATCTTTCTCAGTGAGCTGCTTAAGTCGCATCTTTTCCAGGGCATCGGATGCGTTGGAAACAAGCTCGCGGACAAAGATCTCCTTATCGGTGTAGAGCGAATGAATAACGATATCGAGGAGCTGACGCACCTCGGCTTGGAATGTGTGGGTATGTTCTTCTGTTGCAGTAGGCATGGTAACTAAAAATGGAATTCTCGGGGGCGGAAAATACGCAAACTCCCCCACCCTGCAAGCGAAAACCGAGTCAAGATAAGCAAAGCAAAGCTATGCCATCATGTGTAGAGTTGTCTTCATCAGCTGACGGAGTGCGCGCCCCCATCGATCGATTGTAATATATCAATCCCTAAATCGCTGAGCGATGGGCATGCGACGACCTACACCAAAGGCCTTTGAGCTGACACGCAAGCCAGGTGCGGCTTGCGATCGTTTCCACTCGTTTAAGTCCACTCTGCGCTGAACCCAGCGCACAACATCCTCATCAATCCCATGCTTCTCAATGATCTCTGATCCTGAAAGATGTTTTTCGACGTAGAGTTCCAAGATGGCATCTAGAATATCGTATGGAGGTAATGAATCTTGGTCTTTTTGATCGGGTCGTAACTCGGCACTTGGTGGCTTTGATATTGTATCCCATGGAATAATTTCACGTTCACGATTGATCCAGCGTGATACCGCGTATACCTGCATCTTTGGCAAATCACTGATCACTGCAAGTCCACCACACATGTCACCATACATCGTGCAATACCCCACCGCGAGTTCACTCTTATTTCCAGTGGTGAGCAACATCCTGTCGGATTTATTGGACAGCGACATCAGTAAAACCCCTCGTATGCGTGCCTGCATGTTTTCCTCAGTCAAGTCTTCAGGAAGATCACCAAAAACAGGACGCATTGCCGATTTTACCGATTCAAAGGCATCACCGATGGGCACCGTATCGCAGGTCATCCCTAAATTTTCGGCTAGTTTGATAGAGTCACCAACTGAGCCATCCGAGGAATACTGACTAGGCATGGTCAAGCCATGAATATTCTCCGAACCTAGCGCGTCGCACGCAATAGCTGCAGTGAGAGCAGAATCGATTCCTCCACTGAGACCAAGGCATGCTTTGGTAAAGCCACACTTATGAGCATAGTCTCGCAATCCTAACACCAGTGCCTTGTAGCATTCCTCCTCTGGGCATGTTTGATCAGGCAGGTTCTGATCCGATCCCTGCTGACTCACATCAACCACCAGACACTGCTCATCAAAGGGATTCAGCGCTGCAAGCGGCCTGCCTTCAGCGTCCAGCGCTAGAGAATTACCATCAAAAATTAACTGATCGTTACCACCAATACAATTGCAGTAAACCAGTGGTTTGGCTGCGGCTTGGGCGACACCAGTAAGCATCTCAAATCGACGCTTTGGCTTACCAATACTGTAGGGCGATGCACTCAAATTCAAAATCACATCAACCCCATGATCGGCAAGTTCTCTGATCGGGTCACGCTGATAGAGAGGTCGGTGCAAATAATCCTCCGTCCAAATATCCTCGCAGATGGTGATCCCCAAGCGTAGACCGTTCCACTCGATCGGTTTAGAGTTCTCGCTAGGCTCAAAGTAACGGCGCTCATCAAAAACATCATAAGCCGGCAATAGTGTCTTCCAGATCTTGTGCAGCACTTTACCGTTGTGCAGGAATGCGGCTGCATTACGATAAGGCTTTCCTATCGAATCGGCGGGGCATTCATCAACGTATCCCACTATCAATGGTATATCACGAACCTCGTCAGCCAGGTAGTCAAGCGCCTGCAGGCACTTCGGCACAAACTGTGACTTGAATAACAAATCACACGGCGGATAGCCCACAAGTGCCATTTCTGGCAAAACCACTATCTCAGCACCATTTTCAATACACTCACGATAAGCCGCAAGAATACGCTTTGCATTACCGGGGAAATCCCCAACCACTGCGTTGATCTGTGCAATTCCAATGTGCATGTTGCTATATTTATGTTCTGTATCTCGGGCCTTGAGCCGTAAATTTGGTTCGAAGCTTGAGCTGAGCTCAGTTCGTGTTGCCTGTAACTAAACTTACCATAGCCCATATTTGGCATAGTAAAGAGCGTAAATCCCCATCAGCAGGTTAGCAACACCGTGCATGATTACGCACGCCATCAAACTACGCGTCCAGACAGCCACGCCATACATAATTGACCCAAAGACAAACGCACCCACATAATCTACCGGCTGATGCACTAGCACGAATGCCAGTGTCACAACTGCATAAGAAACCCATGCAGGCTTGCCGAAAGGCACCGCCCAATAGTCGCGATCAGGATTCAATAGGAAGCGCATCAAAAATCCACGCCAGAAAATCTCCTCCACCAATGCCACAACCACAACTGCCCGGAAGAAGCGCAATATCAGCGTGGTCCAGTAAACACTCGGGCTCCCCCCAAAAATATCCGATAGATCCTGAGGATTAAAACCGTCATCGCGTGGCATAACTCCAAACCATTTTAACCAACCCTCTTGATCCCCCTCAAGGCCGAGCACCATGTGTAGATGGGTAGGTAAAAGCCAGAAGCCTATCCCGACCGCACCCATAAGCACCCCAATTAAGACGCCTCGCGGGCTTACTTTAAAGTTATAGTTTTTACGGAAAAATAGAAGTAAGGCTATGGCTATAAGCGACTGGAGTGGGTATAACCAATGTTCTGGATATCGACGCCACCACGGTGCTAGCGGATGTTTCCATTCAATTAAATCTCCAACGAACTGCCATGGCAATATGATGACCATAAATGCAACAAGCGGGACAACATGCGCTAGCGTGCGGTCATTTTTAATCTCAGATAAAGGCCTCATGACTGATCGGGCATCAAAGTGTAGCGACAAACCGTTCGATGCGATCCATCGCCGTTTTAAGTTCATCTAGTGACGTTGCATAACAACAACGCAGGAAACCCTCTCCTGCTTGACCAAACGCATCACCTGGAACAGCAGCAACATCTTCAGCTTCAAGTAAGCGCATGGCAAACTCCTGACTACTTAATCCAAATTTACGAATATCAGGGAAAACATAAAACGCCCCACCCGGCGAGTGGCATTCGATTCCGATTTCATTTAGCCTACCGACTACAAAATCTCGGCGCTGATGGTAACTTTCGCGCATTTCCAGCATGGCCGCTTCACCATTTTCCAGAGCTTCAAGCGCTGCTACTTGACTAGTCATGGGCGCACACAGCATTGCATACTGATGTATTTTCATCATGGCTTCGATGAGTGGCGCGGGCGCACACGCATATCCGAGTCGAAATCCTGTCATCGCAAAAGCTTTGGAGAAACCGTGCAATAGTATCGTGCGTTCTCTCATACCCGGCATAGTAGCAATCGAGACATGCTCGTCCTCTCCGTAGCACAGCTCACAATAGATTTCATCACTGAGCACGATAAGGTCGTTTTTGACACAAAGCTGTGCAATCTTCTCGAGTTCATCCACTGGCATTACAGCACCCGTTGGATTTGTGGGGAAATTCAGCATTAACACGCGTGTTTGCGGAGTGATTGCCGCCTCGAGCATATCTGCCCTGAGGGCAAAGTTGTCTTCTTTCTTGGTAGGCACCTCGACCGGAACACCGTAAGCTAGCGCAATACTTGGAAGATAAGAAACGTAGCATGGTGTGTGAAAAACAACCTCCTCCCCTGGGTTAATCAATGCTCGTAACGCGAGGTCTATGGCCTCTGAAACTCCCACGGTGACGAGGATTTCAGAGTCAGCACTATAGTTCACTTTAAAGAAATCATCAACATATCTGCTGATCGCTTTCCGCAGTGATAACAAACCAAGATTTGAAGTGTAGCTAGTGAATCCTTTCTCGAGAGAATAGATCGCTGCCTCACGAATGTGCCATGGTGTCGCAAAATCAGGTTCTCCAACACCGAGCGATATCACATCATCGCGCCCCTGTACGAGCTCAAAAAAGTCGCGGATACCCGATCGTGGGATACCAGCAACCTGCTTCGAAATTTTTTTCGAGTAGTCCATTAGCGTTAATTGGAATTGACTAAGGTGTCACTGGCAACCTGCCTTCAGGCTCTTCGGTTTCAAAGATGAAGCCGTTTTCTTTATAGGCTTTCAATCGGAAATGCGTAGCTGTTGAGAGAACTCCATCAAGGGTGCTGAGCTTTTCTGATACAAACTGAGCGACATCACGCAAACCTTGGCCATCGACGACAACCATCAGATCATACCCTCCACTGGCAAGGTAACATGATGATACCTGGTCAAAACGAGCAATGCGCATAGCCAAGCGATCAAACCCCCCACCTCGTTCAGGAGTTAGTTTTACTTCAATAAATGCAGCCACACCCATCTCACCGGCTTTTTCGTCATCAATCACCGCTTGATAACCAAGGATCGTACCATCCCCCTCCCACTGAGAGATTTGGTCATTTACAGCATCCACCTGAAGGCTCAGCGCCTCGGCCAACTCTGCATTACTGAACCGAGCCTTGGATTTTAGAAGTTTAAGTAATGGGTCTTTCATTTAAGTATTTGGTTTTAAAAATTATCGGTCGCCCATGCATATACCCAGAGCGCGTGCGGTATCCACCATTTCCCCATCGGGATTCACCAAGCGTAGCTGGTGCACAGCCTCTTCGATAGGCACTGAGTCTACATGATAAGCTTGATAACTAACCATGCGACCATACTCGCCTGTCTCGATCATTTTCACTGCCTTGACTCCGAAACGTGCCCCGAGTATTCGGTCTATTGCCGTTGGCGAGCCTCCACGCTGAAGGTGCCCTAGCACACAAGACCGCGTGTCTTTACCTGTCATCTTCTCAAGGTGGTGTGCCACAACCTGCCCAACACCACCCAAGGTAACCTCACTGGCAGAACCCTCACCCTTGGTAATTAATTCGCCCCCGCTAATTCTAGCGCCTTCTGCCACCACAACTAACGTACTGCGTTGACCATCAATTTCACGCTGCTTGATGAAATCGGCCACTTGTTCTAGATCAAAGTCGATCTCCGGAAGTAAAATGACATGAGCACCACCACCGATGCCACCCCAAAGAGCAATCCATCCGGCGTGCCGTCCCATCACCTCAAGCACCATGACCCGCTTGTGGCTTTGCCCCGTCGTCTGAAGCCGGTCGAGCCCATCTACTACTGAGGTTACAGCACTGTCAAAGCCGAAGCTCATTGCTGTGGCTTGGAGGTCGTTATCAATCGTTTTTGGAACACCCACGACATTAAACCCCTCTTGATTCATTTGCAGTGCAGTTGTTAGCGACCCGTCACCGCCAATTACAACTAATGCCTCTATCCCCAGCAAATCCATATTATCACGTGCCTTGGACATGATTTCTTCGGGGATTTTGGCGACATCCCCCTCTCCAATCTTTGCAGCGAAATGCCCCTTATTGGTAGTTCCTAAAATAGTGCCACCCAATTTACCGATACCAGTGGTATCGTCCGGTGTTAGTTTAAGGTAGTCACCTCCCTCAGGAAGCAAGCCCTCAAAACCATCAATAAATCCATACACTTCCCAACCAAGTTTATCAGCGGCACCAACAACACCGTTAATCACTGCATTCAATCCTGGGCAGTCGCCCCCGCTATTTAGTACTCCTATTTTCATAAAAATTATCAGTCCTTATCTGATTTTTGGAACAACAATGAGTTTACTGCTCTGTGCGTTTTGTTGGTAACCCGATGCTGCCCAACTATCATACATCGGCCATGCTTGAGAAATGAGTTGCTTACTGCGTGCCGCAAAATCGTTACTGCCGAGCACCACGACGATAAGATCACGGTAGCGAATCTGCGCCCGATCATCGGACAATTTTTTCACCAGTGGGGACCGGTGCGCATTCACCGCAAGACATTGTCCCGCGGATACTGATGATCCACTTTTGATGCCATTAATTCCAAACACACCGAGTAGTGGGTTTCCATTTGTCACCTTGAAAGCGAGTTTACGCCCACCTGCCTTATTGACATAAATATTGCGCGACTTCTGCTTCACATAAAATGCAAAACCAGTGTCGCGCATTACGTGCACACAAAGTCGTGCTATATCTGATGCTGTAGAATAACTTTTCCTTCCGACATGATTCAGGCCGTGTGAATTACCAAAGCGTGTCCTACGCATACCCAACGCTTTAGCAAGGTAGTTCATTTCTGCTACAAATATTTTTTGCGGATCCCCCGCTTGACGCCTGTGAGCTAGTATAGCACGACCTACATGATCAGCGAGAGTATGAGCCGCGATATTATCAGAACCCATCAATGCTGAGTAGATAGCATCACGAAGCGTAACTCGATCACCCGGGCGTAGCCCCATGGGGTTGGAGCTTTGGAATGCGAAGGCGCTCTGGGGGACAAATGCTTGGCTGGCCAAGCTAGTTTGTGAGGCATCAGCCCAATCAAGGACTACCTTAGCAGTAGCTATCATAGTCAAGCTGGCTACGGGTCGTTTTTGCTCTGGCTTTGCCGCCAGAAGCACCTTCCCTGTGTGCGCCTCCATTGCGATGTAGCTTTCGCTGGAAAAAAGCACGGATGCTGACATCGATAGTATTAGGCTGCATGTGACTATAATTTTCATCAAGGACAGGATCAATGAGGTGAGTGGGTTGAACATTAGCGGCAACTTCTCGTCTGACAACATCAGATTGAGACAACCTCTTATTACATCCTTGTCATTTGCCCTATCTTGGATAGTTTTCGTCCGCACGCATGCTTTTCCGATGCAATTATTGCTGAAATATCACCCCAGTCAGAGCAGCCGCATTTCACAGATGCGGGCAGACAGCTGGGGACACCGCCCATTCGTGGGTATTCAGTCCAGACCAAAATCGGTCTATATGGGATCGCCCGTGCCTCATATTTGCACACAACAGCAAGTCATCGCCTTGGGTCGGAATAATGCCCGCCCTGCTCCAAGCTTCGCATCCGTCTACAGGATGCCAGATAACGCGCCCAGAGTGACAGCCACTTCCAGCGTGTGCTACCAACAACCATTAACGACTTATTACCATGTCTCAAGATACCAACAGCAAGCCCCGCAACGACGGGGACCAACCCCGCCAAGGCGGAAACAACAATAACAACGCTAATCGCAACCGCAACAGGAACCGTAATCGTAACAGAAACCGTAACCGTCAGGGGCAAGGCCAAGGAGGCCAGCGCCGCCAAGGTGGTGGCGGTGGCCAAAACCGCCGCCAAGGGGGCAAGAGGAATCGCAAACCTCAGCCACTCCCACTGACGCTGTGGGAGAAATTCCTAAAGGTCATCGGTCTTTATAAAGCACCCACGCGAC
>Ga0208970_1000535_pt1 | contig 12226 bp, 9 predicted proteins | sample AOAMet2_C49A8_35_2_FD_188078 | JGI IMG/M metagenome (GOLD analysis project Ga0208970, IMG submission 188078) | Ammonia-oxidizing marine microbial communities from Monterey Bay, California, USA - C0912_C49A8_35 (SPAdes) | ecosystem: Environmental > Aquatic > Marine > Intertidal zone | place...
GCTTTTGCTAAACTCACCCTATTTTTTTGTCCAGAAGAAAGTTCTCCCGTAATATTGTCTAATAATGCATTTAATCTTAACTTATTGGATAAGTAGTCAATTTGGTCGTTAAGATTATTCACATTATATAATTTTCCATAGACTACTAAATTTTGCCTTACCGTAAGTTTTTTTGGCAATTCTATGTATGGAGAAATAAAATTCATTTTATGAAGAAGAGCAATTTTATTTTTTTCAATATCCATTCCGTTAATTAAAACTTGTCCATTGGTTGGCTTTAATAGTCCAAGCATCATTCCAATAGTAGTCGTTTTTCCACATCCATTTGGTCCTAACAGACCAACTATTTCATTTTCATTAATTTTAAAGTTAATATTATCTACAGCCTGTTTTGACTTATAACTTTTTGATAAATTAATTACTTCAATAGAATTAGTCATTTAATATTTTGAGGCTCTACTTAATCTATCATTTATTGTTATGCCAATACCTTTGTTTTGAATTTTTTCAACTGCAATCATTTTATAACCATCTTTTTTAATTTTTCTTAATATTGTGTATAGATTTTTAGCAGATTGCTGAAGATCATTATTTTTACTTAAATAGTAATAATTTTTAAACGTAGTTTTTCTTTTTTTTAATAATACAAAAGCTTCATCTTTTTTTGGTTTTTTAGCATTTATTCTTAATGGAATACCAGGAGAGTAATGTAGAGGAAATTGTCCAGGTGCAATTTTCTTTTTTGAAGTAGTTTTAACCAAAACTTTTTTATTTAATACTTTTTTTATTTTTAAAATATCTAATCCTCCATATCTAAGTATTGTTGGTTTATCTAAAAGATTAACAATTGTTGACTCTAAGCCTATCTTACATTTCCCCCCATCTAAGACATATTTAATTTTTGATCCAAACTCTTCAATAACATCAGTTGCTTTAACAGAACTTAATCTAGTTGACATATTTGCACTTGGAGCAGCTAATGGATAATCTAAACTTTTAAGTAGTTTTCTAAACAAAGGATGTTTAGGAAAACGAACAGCGAGACTTTTTTGTTTATTAGTCACAAATTTAGAAATTTTAGAACCTTTCTTTAATTTCAAAATGAACGTAATTGGACCAGGAGAAAACTTATTATATAGCTTGATAAAGTTATCATTAACAACACAATCATCCTCCAGTTTATTAATATCTGAATAATGAACAATCAAAGGGTTGTTAGTAGGTCTTTTTTTTAACTTGAAAATTTTTTTAACTGACTGATCTGAATAAGCATTGCCAGCTAATCCATATACAGTTTCAGTTGGAACAGCTATACAATGATTTTTATCTAAATATTTTTTAGCTTTTTTGATATTTGATTGAATAGATTTCATGTATTAATAATTATTATTATATGAAAGATAAAAATTTACTACCTGATAATAACGATAGCACCCTTGAAGAGCTGACAGACCAAGCAAATCAAATATTAGAGTCTTTGGAAAATGAAAAAGATCTAAATAATTCTGTTGAAAGCTATCAACAATTGTTGAAGTTAAATAATATTATTGAAAAAAAATTTCATAAAAGTTTTAGATCCATAGGTGAAGAAACTAATAAAAAAGTTAAAGAAATTGTTAAAAAAAAATGAAAACTAAGCTTAATAAGATTGCAAATGATACAAATATTTTTCTAAAGAGATTTCTTAACAAGCAAAATAATTCTAAATTACTTCCAGCCATGAAGTATGGCTTATTTCCTGGTGGAAAAAAAATTAGATCTAAAATTTTAATTGATATTGGTTCGTTATTAGCAATAGATTATAAAACATTAATTGCTATTGGTGCTGCTGTAGAATGTATTCATGCTTATTCCCTAATTCATGACGATTTACCATGTATGGATAATGATAAAATTAGAAGAGGAAAACCATCTGCACACATTAAGTTTGGAGAGTCTACAGCAGTCCTCGCAGGAAACTCATTACTTACAATGGCATTTGAAATTTTATCAAGTCCTACTTTAAAAATAAGTGAAAGAATTAAGATTAATTTAATAAAAAAATTATCTGAATGTTCGGGTCATTTAGGTATAGCAGGTGGTCAATATCTAGATCTAAGTTACGAAAAAAAAAAGATATCTAAAAATAAGATTATAGAAATGGAAATTAAAAAAACAGGGAAGTTATTCAGTTTTTGTTGTGCTGCACCTGCAATTATTAAGAAAAAAAATACAAAAGAAATTAAATTTTTTGAAAATATTGGTTCTGATATAGGTTTATTATTTCAAATAGCTGATGATTTAATTGATTTCAAAGGTAGCTCTAAAATAGCTGGAAAAAAAACAGGAAAAGATCAAAAAAAAGGTAAAGCTACATTAATAAGTTTGTTAGGCTATATGAATGCAATTCAATATTGTGATAGAATTATATTAAAAATAAATAAAAATTTAAAAAAATACGGTACAAGTTCTAAACATATAAGAGAAACATTGAATTATATTTTGCATAGAGAGAAGTAGTGAAAAATTATAAATTTTTAAATAATATAAATTTTCCATCTGATTTAAGAAAGCTATCAGAGGATGATTTGCAAAAAGTTTCTGATGAAGTTAGAGAAGAAATGATTAGTGCAGTTTCTGAAACTGGAGGACATTTAGGTGCAGGTTTAGGAGTGGTAGAGCTAACAGTTGCTCTTCATTATGTTTTTGACACACCTAATGATAAATTGATTTGGGATGTGGGACATCAATCTTATCCACATAAAATTTTAACTGGAAGAAAAAATAAGATTAAATCTTTAAGACAAGGAAATGGTTTGTCAGGATTTACAAAAAGATCAGAGAGCGAATATGATCCTTTTGGTGCTGCTCATAGCTCAACATCTATATCTTCAGCACTGGGAATTGCTGAAGCAAATAAATTAGCAAATAAATCATCTAATGTAATTGCGGTAATTGGAGATGGCGCAATCAGTGCTGGAATGGCTTATGAAGCAATGAATAATGCTGGAGCATCAAAAACAAAAATGATTGTTATTTTGAATGATAACGATATGTCAATTGCAAAACCAGTTGGTGCTATGAGAACTTATCTAGCAAAGTTATTTACAGGAAAAATTTATTTTAGTCTGAGAGAAACTATTAAATTGATAATGTCTTCGTTTTCAAAACGATTTAGTGCAAAAGCTGGTAAAGCCGAGGATTTTCTACGATCAGCCGTTACAGGAGGTACGTTATTCAATTCATTAGGTTTTTATTATGCAGGTCCAATTGATGGTCATGACTTAGATAGTCTTATTCCTATTCTTAAAAATGCAAGGGACTCTAAACATGAAGGACCAATTATGATTCATATTAAAACACAAAAAGGTAAAGGTTATTCTTATGCAGAAAAAGCATCTGACCATTATCATGGTGTTTCAAAATTCAATGTGAAAACAGGTGAACAAATAAAAAGTGGGAGCAATCTTCCAGCTTATACAAAAGTATTTGCAAATACTTTGGTTAAACATGCTCAAAAAGACAGTAAAATTGTTGGAATCACAGCTGCAATGCCTGGTGGTACAGGTATGGATATTTTTGGAAAAGAATTTCCTAAAAGAATGTTTGATGTTGGTATAGCAGAACAACATGCGGTAACTTTTGCAGCTGGTCTAGCTACAGAAGGTTATAAGCCTTATGCTGCAATTTATTCCACTTTTCTTCAAAGAGCTTACGATCAAGTAGTACATGATGTAGCTATTCAAAGTTTGCCCGTAAGGTTTGCAATAGATAGAGCAGGTCTGGTTGGTGCAGATGGTTCTACACATGCTGGTTCATTTGATATTACATACCTATCAACTCTACCTAATTTTATTGTAATGGCAGCGAGTGATGAAGTTGAGTTAGTAAAAATGATAAATACATCTGTTGATATTAACGATAAACCATGTGCAATCAGGTATCCTAGAGGAACAGGAGTAGGCCTAGATTTACCTTCAATCGAAGAAAAGATTGAAATTGGAAAAGGAAAAATAATTCAACAAGGAAATCAAGTTTGTATTTTAAGTTTAGGAACAAGACTTGAAGAATGCAAATCAGCAGCTGAAGAATTAAAGAATAAAGGTGTGTCAGTAACAATTATAGATGCAAGATTTGCCAAACCTTTAGATCAAGAACTTATTTTAAAGTGTGCCAGAGAGCATGATGTAATGATAACTATTGAAGAAGGATCGATAGGTGGTTTTGGTTCTCATGTCAAAAATTTATTAGCCGAAAAAGGAATATTTGATAAAGGGTTAAAGTTTAGAGCAATGACGTTACCTGATACTTTTATCGAACAAGATAATCCTAAAAAAATGTATGATGTTGCAGGGTTAAATGCCTCACAAATTTCAAAGAAAATTTTAGATGTCTTGTTTACAAAAGACTCTATTAAAGTAGTAAAAAATTAATTTGGATTAACTGCACTGAGCTTTGTGCATTAAGTAATGATCTAATAAAACGCAATTCATCATAGCTTCACCTACAGGTACAGCTCTTATCCCTACACATGGGTCATGTCTTCCTTTAACTGAAATAGTTGTATTTTTTCCAAATTTATTAATTGTTTTTCTAGTGGTTAAAATTGATGAAGTAGGTTTTACAGCAAAAGAAGCAATAATTTCTTGACCACTTGATATGCCACCCAAGATTCCCCCAGCATTATTGGAGTTAAATTTTAACTTTTTGCCTTTTTGAGAAATTTCATCTGAGTTTTGTTCTCCACTTAATTGTGCTGAGTTCATTCCAGATCCAATGTTTACACCTTTAACAGCGTTAATACTCATTAAACCAGAAGCAATATCAGAGTCTAATTTTGAATATATGGGGGCACCTAATCCCGCAGGTATGCCTCTTGCTCTTATTTCAATAACAGCTCCACAAGAAGATCCAGATTTTCTTACACCTAATAAATATTTTTCCCAAAGTTTAATCATCGATTTATCTGGGCAGAAAAATGGATTTTTAGTTATTACTTTATCGTTCCATTGATTAACATCACATCCCAATATTCCTAGTTGGGTCACAGCACCTATAACTTTAAACTTTTTACCTAACTTATTTTTTAGAACTAGTTTTGCAATTGCACCAGCAGCAACACGAGCTGCAGTTTCTCTTGCTGAAGATCTCCCTCCACCTCTATAATCTCTAATTCCATATTTCTTAAAATAAGTTAAATCAGCATGTCCTGGTCTAAATTTATCTTTAATGTTTCCATAATCTTTTGATCTCATATCTTTGTTGTAAATTATGAGCGATATGGGCGTCCCAGTTGTTTTTCCCTCAAACACACCTGATAAAATTTGAACTTTGTCATCTTCTTTACGTTGAGTTGTAAATTTTGATTGTCCTGGTTTTCTTTTATCTAATTCAATTTGAATATCTTGTTCCTTAATACTTATATTAGGTGGACATCCATCGACAACACAACCTATTGCAGGTCCGTGAGATTCTCCCCAAGTTGAGAAACGAAATAGCTTTCCAAAAGTATTAAATGACATTATTTATATTGTATAGATTATTTTGTTTAAATTATGAATCAAAAAAACTCACTTGGTCTGAATAACTGCTTCTTAGATCTAGACGATCCTATTGAATTGTTTAAAGTTTGGATGGATGAAGCAAAAAAAACAGAGCCTAATGATCCTAATGCTCTTTCGTTAGCAACATCTAACAAGAATAACATACCATCAGTCAGAATGGTTTTATTAAAAGAGTTTAATCAAAATGGTTTTGTATTTTATACAAATTTAAATAGTCAAAAAGGAAATGAACTTAAAGAAAATCCAAATGCTGCAATGTGTTTTCATTGGAAAAGTCTTTTAAGACAAATAAGAATTAGTGGAACTATAACTCAAGTAGAAGACAGTGTAGCTGATCAGTATTATAATTCACGAGGTTATGATAGTAGGATTGGAGCTTGGGCATCAAAACAAAGTAAAGAATTAAAAAATAGAAATGAGCTTGCAAACTCAATTAAAGAGTTTAAGCAAAAATTTGATGATAAAAATAATGTACCAAGACCCGAACATTGGTCTGGTTGGAATTTGTCACCTACTAGAATCGAATTTTGGTTAGATGGAGATAGTAGAATTCATGAAAGATTAAATTATACTATTGATAAAGGTGGTAATTGGATAAAATCTTTATTAAGTCCTTAAAAATTTCTCGCTAGACTGAATGAGGTCAGATTTTTAAGAATTGATTTTTCTTTTGAGTCTTTAAATACTGTAAGAGAGTTCGAAGCAAGATTGATGTAATGTTGAGCTTTTTGATAGCACTCATTTATGATGTCATATTTTTTTATTAAAAGAATTATTTTGTTAAAGTCATTTTTTTCTCTTAAGTCTTTTTTAAAAAATTCTGTTAATAATCTTTTTTCATCAATATTTATTTTTTGAAATAATAAAATTATAGGCAAAGTAATCTTACCTTCAAAAAAATCTTGACCTATCTTTTTACCAAATAATTTCAAATCTGAATTGTAATCAAGAGTATCATCTGCAATTTGAAAAGTTAATCCAAGATTTCGACCATAGAATTCAAGAGCATCTTTTTCTTTAGATTCGACCTCCGATAAAATTGCACCTACTTTTGTTGCTGCTGCAAAAAGCTCAGCAGTTTTTGCCGATATAATTTTTAGATAAGTTTCCTCAAGCATATCAACCTCACCTTTATGTTGAAGTTGCAAAACTTCTCCTTGAGCAATTTTTGAGGAAGTTGATGACAACAATTTTAAAACTTCCAAATTACCATCCTCTACCATCATTTCAAAACATCTACTTAATAAATAGTCTCCAATTAAAACTGAAGAATGATTATCCCAAACTTTATTTAATGTATCTTTGCCTCTTCTTACAGTTCCCTCATCAATTACATCATCGTGCATTAGAGTTGCACTATGAATTAATTCAACACAAGCAGCTAAATTAATATCTCTTGAACCTTTAGAGTATCCACATAGTTTTGCAGATCCAAGAGTTAATAAAGCTCTTAATCTTTTTCCTCCAGTTTGAATATGATATTCAGTCATTTTTTGAACCAACCCGACATCACTCGCTAATTTTGATTTTATTTTTTCTTCAGTAAGAATAAGCTTATCCTCAACAGAATCCTTTAGTTGAAAATATGAGTCGTTTATTTGATTTTTAAGCTGAACTACGGTTCCCATAATGATTTTAAATTAATATATTTGAGTTTTATATATTACTTATCAATTGACGCACCTAATTCTTCATTTATAAGTAATTAATATAATCAATAATTAATTCTATAAGGAATAATAATGTTCTCTTTTTTTAAAAAGAAAAAGACCGTAGCTCATATTAAATTAAATGGAGTTATTGGAAATGCCGGAAAATTTAAACAAGGTATTGATTTTGCAGGTCAAGAAGAGCTTATTAAAAAGGCTTTTTCATTAAAAAAGGCCTCATGTGTTGCCATAACTGTAAATTCACCTGGAGGATCACCAGTTCAGTCTCATATGATTTATAATTTTATTAGACAACAAGCCAATAATACAAAAAAAAAAGTAATTGTATTTGCTGAAGATGTTGCGGCATCCGGTGGATATTTAATTTCATGCGCTGGGGATGAAATTTATGCAAATTCAAGTTCAATAATTGGATCTATAGGGGTTATCTATTCTTCATTTGGGTTTACTGAGTTAATAAAAAAAATTGGTGTTGAAAGAAGAGTTCACACAGCTGGAAAAAACAAAAGTACTTTAGATCCTTTTTTAGAAGAAAAAAATGAGGATATAGAAAGATTAAAAAATATTCAGCTAGATTTACATAAAGATTTTATTGATGTAGTAGAGAAAAGTAGAGGATCTAAGTTAAATACATCTGAAGTAGAGCTATTTTCTGGAGAATTTTGGTCTGGAAGTAAAGCTAAAGATTTAGGCCTGATAGATGGAATAGGAGATGCTCATCAAGTTCTTAAAGAAAAATTTGGAAACGATGTTGTCATTAAAAAATTTGAAAAATCTAAAGGTTGGTTAAGCCAAAAACTTTCTTCTTCTAATAATCAAGTAGATCAATTAGCCAATATTTTAGATGAAAGGTCAATCTGGCAAAGATATGGTTTCTAAAACAAAAAAACCAAAAAAAAAATTTCAATCATTTCAAGATACAATTCTTAATCTTCAAAAATTTTGGAGTAAGCAAGGATGTATTATTCTTCAGCCATACGATATGGAAGTGGGTGCTGGCACATTTCATCCAGCAACAACACTTAGATCGCTAGGCCCAAAACATTGGAAAGCTGCTTATGTGCAACCATCAAGAAGACCAACAGATGGAAGATATGGAGAAAATCCAAATAGATTACAACATTATTATCAATTTCAAGTTCTTATAAAACCTTCACCAAATAATATAAAGAAATTATATCTTAATAGTTTGTCGGTCATTGGTATTGATCATAACGAACATGATATTAGGTTTGTTGAAGATGATTGGGAAAGCCCAACCCTTGGTGCAGCAGGTTTAGGTTGGGAAGTTTGGTGTGATGGTATGGAGATTACACAATTTACGTACTTTCAACAAATGGCAGGGTATGAATGTAAACCTGTTTCAGTAGAAATTACATATGGACTAGAAAGAATATGCATGTTTACTCAACAACAAAAAAATGTTTATGATTTAATATGGAATGATGAAGAGGTAAAATATCATGAAGTTTTTCATCAAGCAGAAAAAGAATTTTCTGCATACAATTTTGAGCATGCAAATGTTGAAAGTTTATTAAAAATGTTTGATATGATTGAACAAGAAGCTAAATCCCTTGTAGAAAAAAAAATATCATTACCAGCATATGATCAATGCTTAAAAGCAAGTCATGTATTTAACATTTTAGATGCTAGAGGAGCAATAAGTGTAGCTCAAAGAGCTGGATATATAGGAAGAATTAGAGATATTACTAAAGCGGCCGCAGGTGTTTGGCTAGATAGTCAAAGCTAAATGTCAGAATTTTTTTTAGAATTATTTAGTGAAGAAATACCTTCATCTCTTCAAAAGAGTTTAAGAGAGGAATTGTTAAATAGTTTTATTAAAGAATTTAATGAAAAATCAATTTCATTTAAAAAAAGTTCATCATTTTCAACACCTAATAGATTGGTCATTTTGTTTGAAGGTTTGCAAAAACAGATAACTTTTAAATCAGAGGAAATAAAGGGCCCAAATGTAAAAGCTCCAGAAGTAGCATTGGAAGGATTTATCAGATCAAATAATATTAATAAAAAAGACCTTTTTAAACAAAAAACAGATAAAGGAGAATTTTATTTTTTTAAAACAAAATCGAGAAAACTGAATACTCAAAATTTATTAGAAGAGTTAGTTCCGTCAATATTGCATAAAATTCAGTGGAAAAAATCTATGAGATGGAGTGATTTTAACTTAAACTGGGGAAGGCCGTTAAAATCAATTTTAGCAATATTTGATAAAAAAAAATTAACTTTTAATTTTCATCATTTAACCTCTTCAAATTCAACATTTATAGATAAAGAGTTTGAGGAGAAAAAAAAAATATTTGTTGATTTTAAAGATTATAATAATTTTTTTAAAAAACTAAATATAACTATTGATCACAATTTAAGAAAAAATTTAATAGAAAAAAAATTAAATGATATTTCAAGTAAGAAAAATATAATAATTGAAAATAATCCTAAGTTACTTGATGAAGTTGTTGATCTAACGGACCAACCAAATGTTATATTGTGTGAATTTGATAGAAAATTTCTAAATATTCCTAAAGAAATTTTAATAATTACTATGCAGTATCATCAAAAATATTTTCCAACTTTTGATAAAAAAGGAAATATTACAAATGAATTTTTAGTTGTAACTAACAAGAAAGATATAAATGGATTAATAAAACTTGGAAATGAAAGAGTCGTCGAAGCTAGATTGAACGATGCCGAGTTTTTTTGGAAAAAAGATAAATCACAAAATTTAGTCAAAAGAGTTTCAATGCTTAAATCTATGAACTATTTCAAAGGACTTGGAACATATTTTGACAAAGTTCAAAGAATGAGAAAACTAGGTGGAATGCTTTCTGATGAATTATTAATTAGCAAAGATAAAGTTGAATTATCTGCATCGATTTGTAAGGTTGATCTAGTTTCAGAACTTGTTGGAGAGTTTCCAGAACTCCAAGGAATTATGGGTGGTTATTTTGCAGAAGCCCAGGGTTTTGAGAAAGATGTTTGTAAAGCTATAAGTGAACAATATTTACCAGCTGGACTAAACTCAAAAGTACCTAAAAAACCCTACAGTGTGGCGTTATCTTTGGCAGATAAAATAGATACTTTAGTCGGTTTTTTTGGAATAAATCAAAAGCCAACAAGCTCAAAAGATCCATTTGCTCTAAGAAGATTGGCTTCAGGAGTAATTAAAACAATAGTTGAAAATAAACAAGATTTTAAAATAAGAGATTTAATTAGTTATTCAGCTGGCTTGTATCTAGATCAAGGTTTTGAATTTGAAAATAAATCTCTACAAAACGAATTAGTAAATTTTTTAATGGATAGATTAAAATTTTATATGAAAGAAGAGAAAATTCGTAGTGATATTGTTCTGGCCTCCACAAGCTTTCTAAATTTAGATCAATCAGTGATCATTTTTGGTAAGGCTAAAACTTTAAATAAGTATATTAATAAACCCAATGGAATTGATGTAATTTCAGGTTTCAAAAGAGCCTCAAGTATATTGGAAAGTGAGCTAAGAGATAAAAAATTAGAATTATCAAATACAACTGACCCTGGTATTTTCAAAACTGAGTTTGAAAAAAATTTATATAAAAAAATTAATGAATTAAGAAAATACTTTCAAAATATTAATAAAGACGAGGATTTTGATCTATCAATAAACAATTTAGCAGAGTCAAAAAAAATAATTTTTGATTTTTTTGATAATGTTATTGTTAATGAAGACGATATCACAATAAAGAAAAACAGACTGGAACTAATCCAAATGTTATGTAAAACATTCGATTATTATGTTAACTTTTCTTTAATCGATTCCCACCAATGAAAAAGCTAATTTTAAATTTTAAATCTAAAGATAGTAAAAAAATAAAAAATCCTAAAAATTTTTTAGGTGGCAAAGGTGCTAATTTATCTGAAATGGGAAGAATGGGGCTTCCAGTTCCTCCAGGATTTACAATCTCAACAAAGGTATGTGAGCTTTTTTATAAAGATAAAAAAAAATTGAATAAAAGTTTAGTAACCCAAATTAAAAAAGAATTAAAAATTATCGAAAAAGATGTTGGTAAAAAATTTGGTGATTTAAAAAATCCTTTACTACTTTCGGTAAGATCTGGAGCAAGAGTATCTATGCCAGGAATGATGGATACAATTTTAAACTTAGGTTTAAACGATAAGACTGTAAGTGCTTTAGCTTCAAAAACTTCAAATGGAAGATTTGCTAAAGATAGCTATAGAAGATTTATTCAAATGTATGGAAATGTAGTGATGGGTGTCGAAGGCTATCACTTTGAAGAATTAATTGAAAATTATAAGCTTACAAAAGGAGTTCTCCTAGATACTGATCTTGATGAAAATGATTGGGATGGTTTGATAATTGATTTTAAAAGAACTGTAAAAGAAAAGGCTAAAAAAGACTTTCCCCAAGATGTTTATCAGCAATTACTTGGAGCAATTAGTGCAGTATTTTTGTCTTGGGAGAGCAATAGAGCAAAAGTATATAGAAAATTAAATCAAATCCCTGCTGAATGGGGTACGGCGGTAAATGTACAGTCAATGGTTTTTGGTAATATGGGTGAAGATTGCGCAACAGGTGTTGTATTTACAAGAAACCCCTCGGATGGATTAAACGAAATTTATGGTGAATATTTAATTAATGCCCAAGGTGAAGATGTTGTAGCTGGAACCAGAACACCACAATACATAACTAAAAAAGCTAGACAACAAGCTAAAGTTAAAGCTCCATCAATGGAAGAAGTTATGCCAGATGTTTATAAGCAACTTCACAAAATTTTAAAGAAATTAGAAAAACATTATAAAGACATGCAAGACGTTGAGTTCACAGTTGAAAATAAAAAACTATGGATGCTCCAAACTAGATCTGGAAAAAGAACTGCTAAATCAGCGGTAAAGATTGCAGTTGATATGGTAAAAGAAAAATTAATTTCAAAAAAAGAAGCAGTTTTAAGGATCGATCCAAATTCTTTAGACACATTGCTTCATCCGACCTTAGATGAGAAA
>Ga0208970_1000554_pt1 | contig 11976 bp, 10 predicted proteins | sample AOAMet2_C49A8_35_2_FD_188078 | JGI IMG/M metagenome (GOLD analysis project Ga0208970, IMG submission 188078) | Ammonia-oxidizing marine microbial communities from Monterey Bay, California, USA - C0912_C49A8_35 (SPAdes) | ecosystem: Environmental > Aquatic > Marine > Intertidal zone | place...
CACGTAAGAATTATTCCACCAACAGCGGCGTAGATCCCTAATGCAACTTGCCAATCCCATCTATCAATCAGTAGACGTGAAATAATTGGTACGAAAAGAGTCCCAACTCCAACTCCAGTGAGCACCAAACTTATCGCAAAGGTTCTTTCCTTCTTAAACCATAAACCGACTGTTCCAATCATAGGTGGGTAGCAACATCCGACGGCTCCGCCGACAAGTGGAGCAAAAAAAACATATAGGTGCCAGAGCGAGGTCGCTTGTGAACTAATAAATAAACCGACAGTCAGCATTACTGTCCCGGCAACAACTATCGGGCGAAGACCAATACGGTCACTAATTCTGCCGCCAATCACTCCGAATAAATAATAGAAACAAATCGCTGCTGAAAATAAGGGAGCCACAGGACCAGAACTCGTTCCGAACGTGTCCGCCATTGGCGTCAAGAACACCCCGAATGAAAAAAGGATTCCGAAAGTTACAAAATTAGCAATAGCGGCTGCTCCGGTTACATACCAACCTTTTCTTGAAGCTAGTTGATCTTGGGACAGTGGTAGTCCAACTTCAACACTTGAGCGATTGAAATTCGTTGGTTTCACAGCGAATTCTTTAACTCATTGTCAGCCCACCTGAGACCGACAATGTCTGACCAGTAACGAACCCTGCCTCTTCTGAACAAAAGTAAATAACACCGGAAGCTACTTCTTGAGGTTGACCGACACGTTTCATAGGTACAGCGCGCGCCATTGCTCCAATGACTTTGTCTCCATTGTCACTCGCTGCAACAATTCCATCTAACAGTGGCGTGGCAGTAGGCCCAGGACAAACAACGTTGGCAGTAATGCCATTACGAGCCATTTCACGAGCGATGGTTTTTGTGAATGCGATTATTCCCCCTTTCGCACCAGAATAAACGGCTTCCAAAGATGAACCAACACGCCCCGCATCTGAGCCAATATTGACTATTCGACCAAATCCATTTTCGATCATTGATGGAAGACAATGATGAACGGTACGCAGAACACCTTTGAAATTAATGTCTATTATTTTGTCCCAAAAATCTTCATCAGTGTCGAGGAAAGGCATTAAATCATCCCAGCCTGCGCAGTTCACTAAAATTTCGATTGGGCCAAATTCATCAACTGCTTGAAATACTCCGTCAGCCACACTATTCGTGTCAGCAACGTCCATTGTTATGGGACAGGCGATTCCGCCGGCAGCATTAATCATTTCTACGGTTTCATCTGCTCCGGCTTTGTTTAGATCAGCAACGGCTACTTTGTTGCCTGTCATTGCAAGACCCAGACAAATTTCGCGACCTATTCCGCTGCCTCCACCTGTTACTAGAGCGACTCTATTTACCATTTATGTTCTCCTTGTAGAACGTGCGACAGCGCCCCACTTATCAATTGATTCAGGATCTTTTTTCATTTGCTCTTCGGTTAAGTACATGACCACTCGAGAGGCTGTAGACGAGTAGCGGGCTTTCAGGGCATCAGCCATCTCATCCCACTTTGCAACCAATGCAAAATGTTCAACCATATCGTCAGTGATGATGTCAGCCATACCCTGTAGATCTCCCTGTTTCATCTTCGCACCTAATGCACCAGTGATGCCTTGGTATCCAAGATCTTCAAATTGAAATGCATAGTTAGGAGTAGAGCCATAGAAAGCGATTTGCGTTTTGGCTCGATGTAGATAGGGAGCTCGCTCCTCAGGAGTATCTCCTGCAATAGCGAAAACGGGAACTATTAAATCAATATCTGACTTGCTACGGCCGGACCGATGCGCACCTTCTTCTATTTCTGGTAAAAGTCTTTTGTTTATGTAGTTCATTGAATGCATAGGGTGAACGTGAACACCATCAGCGACTTCGCCAGCCACCTTATTCATTATTGGGCCTACCGATGAAATATCTATCTTTACGTCTCCATATGGGTGATGCCTTGGAGTCCACTGATCGGGAAGCAATGACAAATTGTAAAAATCGCCTTCATGTTTTAATTTTTCCTGACCATTAAAAGCTCTGATGCAAGCTTTCACTGCAAGGACGTAGTCTCTTAATCGTTTTGCTGGTTGTGAAAATTCTGACGAGTAGCGCCTAACAATGTGGCCTTTGACTTGGCTCCCTAAGCCGAGTCGAAATTTTCCTTGTGTTTCTCCTGCCAATTCCCACGCAACTTGAGCAGAAACCATGGGACTTCGAGGAAAGGCCACAGCTATTCCAGTGCTGAAAGTAAGGCTGGGAGCAGCTATTGCTGCTGCCGTTATTTGCATCCAAGGTACTTGGCCAGTTTCGGTGTAAAGCATTCCGGAGAAGCCCTGTTCCTCTAATGTTTTAGCAAGTGTTGTAGCACCCTTCCATGTAGATGAACCAGTCATTAAATCGAATTCCATTATGCTTTCCCCTTTCGTGAACAGTTCAACTGTCCGGTATATCAAATAGAACTCAATATAGAAGATTCATCCAACTGAAGCTCTTGGGATCTAACGTATTGGGTTATGGACAGAGATTGGTTATTACTTGGTGATGTTGTTGACAGGGCAGCTCGTTTGTGGGGCGACCGGTGTGCCCTTATCTTTGGCGACCAAAGATATAGCTATAACGAACTATCCAAAAAAGTTGACGAGGTAGCCAAAGGCCTAATCTCTCTTGGTGTTAAGAAAGGCGACCATGTCGCAGTCTGGATGACAAATCGTCCAGAGTGGCTTTATTTGATGTATGCCGTGCCAAAAATCGGAGCGTGTTTAGTGCCCTTAAATACGCGCTATAGGACAGATGATGTTTCTTATACTGTGATCCAATCTGAAAGCCAGTTTTTGATAGCAGCAGATCAATCTGGGCCAATTAATTACGGTGACATGATCAAAGAGGCAAGCGAAACAATTTTCGATGCTGGACATCTACGAAAAATCATAATGCTCGGAATAACTATTAATGGTGCAACTGCGTGGGACGAACTTTTGAGCGGCGCTAATTCTGTTAGTGATCAAATGCTTCGTGAAAGAGCCAGCGAGGTTCTAGTTACTGATCGAATGATGCTCGCGTATACCTCAGGTACCACAGGACACCCGAAGGGTGTAATCCATTGTCACAAGCCTGTTAAAAACACCTACGAACGTGCAATGTTGCTTGGCCATACAATGAACGATATTCATCTAAGTTATTTGCCACTTTTTCATGCTTATGGGTTCAGTGAAGTTGCCTTAATGGCAAGCCTCTCCGGAGGTTGTCAAGTTTTATTCGAAACGTTCGAACCTAGCGAAATCTTGGATGCTGTAGAGAAAGAAAAAGGAACAGTCCTTCACGGATTTGATACTCATTGGGCAGATCTGTTGCGAGCTCAAAGCGAGAAAGAACGAGATGTTTCCAGTCTTCGGGTTGGGACTCTTCCTGCAGGAATGAAGTCCTCAGTACCTGTGGCTCAGGCTGCTCAGGAAGTTTTTTGCCCTACGACTAGCGGTTTTGGTATGAGTGAAAGTTGGGCATTCGTTGCTTCCAGTCATGTTAGCGATTCGCTTGAGCAGCGAATTGAAGCTTCTGGATACCCTATGTATGGAATTGAGTTTGAAATCAGAGACTTAGAAACTGGGGAAAGCGTTGCTTCCGATAGGGAAGGGGGACTTTTCGTTCGTGGCTACACAGTTACTGAGGGGTACTGGAGAAAGCCAGAGGCAACCGCTGAAGTTCTGTCTCCTGATGGCTGGCTAGACACGGGGGATATAGCTAAAATCCGTGCAGACGGCCACGTAGTGTTTGTGGGGCGACACAAGGACATGCTTAAGGTGGGCGGCGAAAATGTTTCCCCTGCTGAGGTAGAAGGTTATTTACTAGGACTTGAGGGCTTAGAAGAAGTAGCTGTTGTTTCCTATCCTGATGATCGCTTAGTTCAAGTACCTGTTGCCTTCGTTGTACGATCAAATGATATTGCTGGTGATGCGATAATAAACGCGTGCAGAGGCCGTATAGCAAGCTTTAAGATTCCTAGGCACATAATTTTTGTTGAGGCTATGCCGACTACACCATCTGGCAAGATACGAAAAGTCGAGCTCAGAGAGTGGGCGTTAAATATGGTGGTTAAGTAAATAAAAATCAGTAGATAAAAATAAGTGAAAAACTATTTGGGGTCTCATCAATTGATGAGACCCCAAAACATATAACTATTTCGTTTTGTTGTTACTTAGGCACCCGTGAATGTTGGGCCACCAAGCGTGTATGAGGAAGCTAGACCTTCAGCTTTTTCACTCTCACGCGTTTTAGCTTCAGCGCGTGCAACCACATTGTGGTGTACTTCATCGGGTCCATCGGCCAAGCGCAAGGTCCTTTGCGAATGCCACATATCAGTCAATGGGAACCATTGAGATACTCCAGCAGCACCGTGCATTTGAATAGCGTCATTGATGATGTCGCAGCACTTTTCTGGGACCATAGCCTTTACTGCGCTAACCCAAACGCGAGCTTCGGAGTTCCCTAACGTGTCCATTGCTTGAGCAGCTCGAAGGACCATGAGCCTCATTGCCTCGACGTCAATTCGTGCTCGGGAAATAATTTCCATGTTTTTCCCGAGATTTATTAGCTTCTTGCCGAAGGCTTCTCTTGACAATCCTCGATCGACCATCATCTCGATGGCTTTTTCTGCGCTCCCTATGGATCTCATACAGTGATGAATTCTGCCTGGGCCTAGACGTAGCTGTGAAATTTCAAAACCGCGACCCTCTCCGAGCAAAATATTTTCATAAGGAACACGTACATCTTCGAATTTAATGTGCATATGGCCATGAGGAGCATCGTCACTGCCAAAAACATGCATTGGTCCGAGAATTTGCACGCCGGGTGCATCAACAGGAACCAAGATTTGAGATTGTTGTTTGTAGGTATCAGCATCAGGGTTCGTGCGAACCATGGTGATCATGATTTTACAGCGTGGATCACCTGCTCCTGAAATATAAAATTTTTCGCCATTTATTACCCATTCGTCACCATCACGGATAGCGCTCGTTTCGATTTGTTTCGCATCAGAGCTCATAACTCTTGGCTCAGTCATGGCATATGCGGAACGAATTTCACCACGCAGCAGTGGCTCTAACCACGTTGCCTTTTGCTCTGGTGTCCCAACTCGTTCAATAACTTCCATATTGCCAGTATCAGGAGCTGAACAATTAAGACATTCTGAAGCGAGTCTGTTTTTACCCAACTCATTAGCAATATAGGCATAATCTAGATTCGATAAGCCTTCACCAGTTTCTGCATCAGGAAGAAAAAAATTCCATAGGCCGAGTTCTCGGGCTTTGGCTTTTGCCCCTTCAAGTAACTCAAGTTGGCCTTCGCCGTATCCCCAATGTTCTGTGCGACCTTCACCCAGGCGGTAATACTCCTCGGTAATAGGGTCTACTTCTTCCTTAATAAATTTTTTAACTGCTTCGTATAGAGGACGAACACCTTCGGACATCCGAAGATCTAGATCATCCATGCTTGCTGACTTCAATGCTCCGCCAACCACAATGACACTCCTTCTATATAGGTATTAGGAGGGCCGGTTGTCATGGCCCACTCCGCAGGATCAGTTAGCACTTTACCGGCTACATGCAGCGAGTTCATTTTCGTTTTGTTTCTAATCAAATTTAGTTTTGGCTTAGTTGTCGTTTGTAAGCTCAGAACGCTACTTCTAAAGGCTTTGGTAGCGATAGCTACCGATGTGATTTAAGAAAGATTTTTTGTAATGAAAAGTATTCGCGTTGTTGGAGATGGCAAACTTGGTGGTGCATTATGTAACGCGCTTTCAAAAATGTCCTGGAGAATAGAACGACCTTTGGGGCGTACTGATGATTTACAGAGCGCTGCACACGGTGTTGATATTTTAGCAATTACTACCCCTGATAGAGCTATAGCAAGTGTCGCCAGACAGATAGAACCGTTGGAAGAAACTTTAGTAGTTCACTTATCTGGGGCTTTGACCTTGGAAGTTTTGAGCCCTCACCCTCGTCGAGCTTCAATGCACCCGCTTGCATCAATCCCGAACCGTGAACTTGGAGCTCGGCGGCTTCTAGACAAATGTTCGATAGCCGTCGCTGGCGATCGCGGTGTGCTGAAAATTGTTGAAGCTCTTAGAGCTAACTCGTTTGAAATTAACGACGATAATCGTGCTTTGTATCATGCAACTGCGTGCATCGCAGCGAATCACGTAACACTGATTGCCAGTCAGATTGAGCGCCTATCCGAACTATGTGGGGTTCCTAAAGCTGCTTACTTAAATATGGCGAAAGAAAGCATTGATAATGTACTTACGATGGGAGCAGCCCAGTCTTTGACAGGTCCCGCTTCGCGGGGTGATTTTGAAACAATAAACATGCATATTGATGTACTGCCGATCGAGGAAAAAGAGTTGTACGAGACGCTGGCTAAAGCGACTGCAGAACTCGCTGCTCGTAGAAACAAAGGGGGAAACAAATGCGACTGATTTCTTCGATTGAAGCGGTGCGTCGAGAAACTTTGTTAATGGCATTAGAGCGTAAACGAGTTGGCTTTGTGCCCACTATGGGGTCGTTACATGATGGGCATAGATCATTAATAGAACGGGCGGTAAAAGACAATCATTTTGTGATTGCAAGTATTTTTGTAAATCCGCTTCAGTTTGGTGACGGTGAAGACCTTGACTCGTATCCCAGAAGTATAAAAAAAGATAAACAAATTGCTGAAAAAGCTGGCGTTGATATTTTATTCGTACCAGAAGTAAAGGATATGTATCCAAGTGAGATAACGACCAAGGTTGTTGTATCGAAGCTCTCACAGCTTTGGGAAGGTGCATCTCGAGAAGGACACTTTGATGGGGTCTCTACAGTCGTGACAAAACTCTTCGGAATAGTCGGTCCTTGTACAGCATATTTTGGAGAAAAAGACTTTCAACAACTTCAGATAATTCGCCAAATGGTGGTTGACTTAAATCTGCCAGTGAAGGTTGTTGGGGCTCCGACAGTAAGAGAAGCTGACAGTCTTGCAATGTCAAGCCGAAACATTTATCTCTCTTCGGAAGAGCGTCTAGCTGCTCCAATATTGCGTGTTGCACTGGACGAAGGTCTAAATCTGGTGAGGCTTGGCGAGCGTGACCCGTTAGTTGTGATGGCCTTAATGAAACAAATAGTTGAGAGCGAACCATTAGCAGTTCTTGATTATGTAGCCGCTGTGAACGCCCATAATTTACAAATACCTAAAATGTTGCATGCTGAAATTCGATTACTAGTTGCAGCGCTTATAGGTAAAACAAGATTACTTGATAATGACGGTTTGACATTGACGGAATAAGGCTTCATTATTCATCTAGTGAACCCCAAGCCGGTAGCCACTTTGGCGCTGGACCGAAAGGAACACGGTGACAAAACTCACTGCTCCCGAAATAAGCTCATATCGTGTCAAAGATGGTAAACCACCGCTAGTAATGGTTACGGCCTACGACGCGCCATCGGCGCGGATAGCTGAGGATGCCGGAGTCGATCTGTTATTAGTTGGAGATTCTCTCGCGATGGTCATCCTCGGGTACGAAGACACGCTTCAAGTAACAGTCGAAGATATTGCCCACCACACCGCAGCCGTGGCTCGAACTCGCCCAAGTTCATTTGTCGTTGCGGATCTACCTTGGATGAGTTACCACATTTCAACGTCTGAGACCATCATGAACGCTGCGAAATTGATTCGTGCTGGGGCTCAAGCCGTTAAATTAGAAGGTGGGCGGAAGCGAGTAGAGATGATTGAAGCTTTGGTATCGGCTGAGATCCCCGTTATGGGTCACTTAGGTCTCACTCCTCAATCTGTCAACGTGCTCGGCGGGTTTAGAGTGCAAGCTAAGAATGTCGAGGACGCTGCTGTTTTAATAGAAGATGCTCAGCTATTAGAGAAAGCCGGGGTTTTCGCTATAGTCCTTGAAGGTATCCCTGATGTAGCAGCAAGGCTTGTAACTGAGTCGATTGATGTGCCTACGATTGGGATTGGCGCTGGTCCACACACAGATGGACAAGTGCTCGTATTCCATGACCTTGTTGGTTTAGAAAATGGGGTTCGTCCAAAATTTGTGAGACGGTATGCCGAGCTTGCTGAAGATGCGACTAAGGCGGTTAGTGCCTATGCCTCGGATGTTCGGTCCGGTTTGTTCCCGAACCAGTCAGAGACATATCATGCGTCTTCAGCGGTTACTGAAGAAATCTCAATCTACGGAAGCAAACTAAACTCTTAAGGCGTGAAGAAGGCTCGCTCTGATTAAGCCCGACCGTAATTCCCACAGGTTATGCAACACGAGCGCAGATCCAAGCAGCCGCTAAATACTATTTATCTTCCTGTTACCTGATGCTTTAGCCCAGCACAGAACCGAACAAACTACTCGACTTTATAAATAATACGAAGCTGACTAGCGAGAGTTCCGTACCGACGCTTTTGTGGTTGCTTATAACTGGAACGGTCCCGGACCTCATGTTTATTACTTAGATCCTTGTGATCGTTATCTGACGAATATGTATGTTGTCGAAATTCGCAACTCTCGCGGGTTGCGCCGGTCCGCTTAGTGTGCTGGTTTGTAGGTAAATAGAAAGCTAACGCATCAGCCACTTTTTGGAAGTTATCGAAGTAAGTACTGGCCATAAGACCCAATAAGCAAGAACAAAGAGCCTCCTTCATTGATCCAGGATTCTTTTCGATAGGGAAACCAGTATTAACTTTTCAATTCTGAAAAGCTAAAGCATCCACAGAACCGTCAACCTCTAAGGCTATTTTTAACCTATGACTTGTTGTGCCCGAAGTACATGTGGAGCTTCCGCAGTTTTAAACCTTTGGTACAATTCAAAAAATTGTTCAGTCTGGGTCACTGAAATGGACGCTGAATCTGGGGATGCTTTGGCTTTGTGTCAAAAACACGTCGATAGTCTTAGGGTTCCAATCGGTTGGAGTATGCATGATGAGCGTGATGGAACAGCCAGATTGTGGACTGGTGATGTCGAGGACAAACAATTACAAAAAGCGTCGAAAAAACATGTAGTTCGAAGGCAAAAAACACAAAGCGGAAAAATTATCGAAATTGAAGAATTGCAGTTGTTTCCGACATCGGAAATAGTCGATGATGTACCAACCCAGAGAGCTGTGATTACTTCGCAGCTAATTCCTGGGGCCGTTGTTTATGTCGATAGCCAATCAAGTTGGCTAGGTAAGGGTAGCCCTCTTCTGGAGAGGGCTTTCCGCTCTTCAACTTGACCCAGTAAAAATATTTTAAAGAAGTTTGGTAGGGCGCTGGTCTGTCAATACCAAACGACCTTTAAAGTTAAAAGTTGCTCGAAATCTAATTGAATTGTTGTCCATAAGCACTAGTTCAAGCCCGTCAGTAGCAAGGGAAAGCTGACAGTTGAACTCATCTTGTAACGAAGGAATGACTTCTTGTAGCAGATCATGAATCTTTTGATGTCGGTCTGCCTCGATTGAATCTAAGTCGAATTCAACAAAATCCCCAGGCTCTGTACCTATAGCCCTCATTTATTGAACTTTTCGGTGTGTCTGTAAATACCAGTTAAAACTGAGTTCCCTCTCGGATCGATTCGAAGGGAAAATGAATCGAGCAAAGTTTCTACGATCACTAATCCGTTGCCGCTTTCTTTGAGTGAAGTGCATTGTGGTGCGATATCAAATGGTGGATTATTTGAGATAATAGTAAATTTTAGTCCATTTTTAATATGGTGGATTTGAATTACCTGAAGGCCGAAACCATGAATCATCCCATTAGTTAAAAGCTCCGTAACGATGAGTTCAAGATCGATGCTGCACCCAGGATGCTGTTTCAACCAAGTTCGCGCTCGTACCAGGTCTAAGGGATTATCCTCACAGACAAAATAAGCACGTTGGAACATTGTTATCCAGATTGACGGAAGTGGTTGTGGCAGTAGAACAATTTGATGGATCTTATAAGTTGCATCTGTAATCTGTCTAGGTTTGATTTAGCGTCTAACTGGAGCGAAGATTTCAGATAAAAATCTAAGACATTGGATTTACCGAACGTTGGCATACTCTGTTCAAGGTACCGTTTAGGTGTGGATATCGTAATTCCAGTTTTAGGTTCCTTGCTCTTTGTTTATGTCATCTATTCAATGGGTCTGCGTATGATGGCCAGCTTTTCTCGCGAAGTTCCTCCGCCTCCGCCGTCTGGAGAACTCAGACGGGTGAAGCTGACTTACCGGTGCACTCTCTGTGGCACGGAAATACGAATGACCCGTTCTCCCAACCAAGTGCCTGAAGGACCACGCTGTTGTATGGAGGAAATGGAACTGGTGAAAAATCATGAGGATGATTAGCTTCTAAAGCTAAATCCACAACTTATACACATCTTGGGGATTAATTACATATTTGTAGTTAGAACACTTAGAGTGGCATTTATTTTCAGCGCCATCGGGTGGCTGTAAGAAGCCCAGCGAGCACGAAACCGAGACCTCCAAGAATCCATCTGCTACTTGGACTACCGGGTAACCAACTCATATAGTTCGAAAAAATAATAGCTACCCCAAACATCATTAACGCAAGAATTATCCAGCCAAACCAGGCAGGGCTTGGTAACTCTCTGTCAGCAATTTGTGCGTCCGGATTTAGAGTCCCTGCGGGACGGGTACCTTTAGGAGTTAGTCGACTTTTTGTGGGCCTTGCCATGCATATCTATCATAGAGGGCGAAAAGCGGACGTTAAGTTATCGTAGTGAGTTACTGGAATTTAATTGCTTGGTTCCACCGTTATTAACCCATTATTTGTGTTCGGGTTTTCAGTATTTGGAGTAGGTGGCAGCGAAGCAGTTTGTGGCTCAGCAACTATTAAGATTACGTCAGAACCGAGCAGTAAACTTGTTCCAGGAGCGGGTTCAATCCCAATGACGTGACCAATTCGGGGATCGTCTACAGGTACCTCTCCCATTACTCTGACGACCGCATATCCGAGATTTTTTATTGCTGATTCAACTGAATTAGCATCTGTGATACCTAAAATTTCAAGACTCGGAACTAACCCAATTTCAGGTCCAGCTGAAATAATTAGCTTAATAACGCTTCCACGTTCAATCGTCTCATTAGCTAGTGGCTCGGTACGGATTACATGATTTATAGGGAATTCAAGCGAAAACTCTTGTAAAATTTCATCTAGGAGCCCTTTTCTTGCAAGAGAGACCCTTGCATCTTCCAATTTTTGTCCTTCGACTTGGGGCACTATCACTTCTCCCCTCCCAACGGAAACTATGAGAGTTATAAGTGACCCTTGGGGACGTTTTTGTGTGCTGGGAACGTCCTGGCTAATTACGATTCCAATATCAAACTCGTCCGTTTCCGTATCGATGCGGTTTACGGAAAAACCTGCGGCAAGAAGAAGCTGCTCTGCTTCATCGTAGTTAAGTCTTTCAACCGAAGGAATAGGGATAACATTCAATCCCTTTGATACAAAAAGTCGGATTGGGTTATCAGGATTGTTGGGATCTGCAAGTAACAACCCGGAACGTGGATCTTGTTGAAAAACTTGATTTTCGGGGGTGTTTTGACGTTCCTGGAATTCAATCACTATGTTTTCAAATCCTGAGTCGCCTAATAATGCTTCCGCATCCTCCCAATCCAATCCAAGTAATTCTGGGACACGAAGCTTTAAGTCACTTTGGTTCTCTATCTCAAGGCCATTTTGGATGTTATTTGATGATCGGTCAATTAATAGGAAAAGGAGGCCACCAATAATTATTAAGGCGATCACGAGGAGAGTTATCCATATTGGCGTGCCTGTTTTTTGATTTTTGCCGATTAAAGGTTTAGCTGGTCGTTTAGTGTTAGTACTTTCGGGTGAAAGTTTATTTCCGTCAGTTGGTGCTGGCTGATTTATTACGTTAGCTCCTTGATGCTTCGGATTGAGAGTATCAGTGCCGTTTGTGCCAAGAGCCATAGGCTGTTTGGTGGTTGGATCATCACTCTTGGCTGGAATATAGGAAGTAG
>Ga0208970_1000555_pt1 | contig 11960 bp, 6 predicted proteins | sample AOAMet2_C49A8_35_2_FD_188078 | JGI IMG/M metagenome (GOLD analysis project Ga0208970, IMG submission 188078) | Ammonia-oxidizing marine microbial communities from Monterey Bay, California, USA - C0912_C49A8_35 (SPAdes) | ecosystem: Environmental > Aquatic > Marine > Intertidal zone | place...
TAATCCTGCCTTCGTACGCGAGCAACAGGCTGCCGAGTTGCTGGAGCACTACTGCTTTGATTGTCACGGCGATGGCTCGGAGAAAGGTGGTTTTGATCTTGAGGGGTTCCTGGAGGACGGGCAAGGGGACGGCACCCTGATGTTTGAGAACGTGCTCAACGGAAAAATGCCACCCGCCGAGGAGGAACAGCCGGATGCGCAGGAAAAGGCGACAGTTCTGGAGTGGTTGGCGAAGCGGAAGCTGAAGCAGCGGAGTCAACCGAAACCATTCCGCAGGATCAGTCGGCACGAATTCAGCCACTCGGTGAATGATTTGTTAGGTGTCGAGCTCGATCTTACTGGCAAGATTCCCAAGGACCGCGGCACCCATGATTTTGACTCCAATCGGAACATCCAGCTCAGCCGGGAAATGCTGGGTTCTTACTTCGCCGTTGCCGGTGAAATGCTCGAGCATGCGTTTCCCGCAGATGGATTTCCCGTGGAAAAAACCTGGGTGACCAGCAAGGTCCGCGACAGCCATGGGACCTACAATATCTATCACCGACCCTACAAGGAGGGCGCCCTGTTCTCATGGACCCGGGCGAACAATGGCAATAGTTATTCGTTTTTTTACGATGGCTTTGACCCACCAGCCGCAGGGTGGTATGAACTGACATTTGATGCGGCCAAAGTCGCGCAGTTCCCTGAAGACGTCACTCTGCAAGTCTATGCGGGAAAGTATTATTACGCCGACGACCGTCCGCAGCCACAGCGACTTGTCGGTGTGATCTCGCTTGCTGAAAAAGAACTCAAGTCGCACACTATACGTGCCTTCCTCCGGCCCGGCGAAAGTGTCTCGGTGAACTGTTACTCGAAGCACACGTTCCGTAAAAGAAATACCAAGCAAGGTGGTTACATCAAGCAACTCACTGCACGTGGACCGATTCTCGACCAATGGCCGCCGATGTCCTACAACACGATTTTTACAGGGCTTCCGGTGAAAACTGAGTCCAGGACCTCGAAGGAGGACACCAGCTTCCAAACTAATCTCCAGAGAATCGGTGGTAAGGTCACGGTGAGCAGTTTCCAGAAGGGGATGGAGAAGGAAATGATGCAAGACGGGTCACACAAAACATTCTGGCACACCCGCTACACCCCGACGCTTGCCAAGCCACCGCACTTCGTAATCTTCGAGAATCCGAACGGAGCGGAAATTCATGGGCTCTCATTTGCCACCTGGTCGAATGATGAGCGCGGTGGCAATGGTAACGGGCTAGTCAAAGCCTATGAAATCTATTTCTCCGACGACGGGAAATCATGGAGTAAAGAAATCATGCAAGGTGGACTTGATGTCAGGCTGGCGAATGAACAGCCGATTGTTTTTCCTAACAAAACCTCCAAGCGTTTTATCAAATTCCTCGTCACCGATGCCGTTTCGCTCGATGGCAAGTCACTCGCCTCTATCGGTAAGTTGGATGTGATGATTAAAAATGTCAACGAGTCTCAAAAAGCCAAGGTGATCGTCAATGCCAGTTCGCCTGAAGCGATGAAGTCGGTGCTCAAACGCTTCGCCGAAAAAGCATTCGCCTCCCAGCTCAACGATCATGAACTCGCCCCCTACCTCAGCGTCAGTCTGAACAGCCTGAAAGAGCAGGGCGATTTCGTCCAGGCTGCCAAGGTCGGAATGAAAGCCGTTATCTGCTCGCATCGATTCCTGATGGCTCCGGGCGAGCATGCCAACCCATCGTATGGCATGGCAGCCGACCTCGCCAGGGCACTCTGGCTGTCGGTGCCTGATAAAAAACTCCTGTATCTCGCGAAGTCCGATCAACTCAATGGTGACACCCTGCGTGCCGAAATCCACCGCATGCTTGCCGACGACCGCAGCCAGCGCATGATCCGCTCGCTCAGCGACCAATGGCTGAACCTGCGCTCGCTCAACAAGGTCACGCCGTCGCTCAAGCTCTACCCGGAATACGACGACCTGCTCAATCACTACCTGCCGATCGAGACCAGGACCTACCTGCACCACCTGATCACTAACAATCTTCCCGCCGGTAATCTTATCGATTCCGACTTCTCTTTTCTCAACCAGCGCCTCGCCCAGCACTACGGGATCGACGGCATCACCGGACAACATCTGCGTAAGGTCACATTCCCAGCGGATGTGCCACGCGGTGGACTGCTCACCATGGCGAGTGTGCTCAAGGTGACCACCGACGGGTTTGATACCTCACCGATCTTGCGCGGTGCGTGGATCTCAAAAAACATCATCGGCACACCACTCTCACCGCCACCGGAAAGTGTGCCAGCCCTCGAGCCTGAGCATGGCAAAGAGGCGAAGACGTTGCGCGAGCAGATCGACCAACACAAAAGCAAAAAATCATGCTACGCCTGCCACAAAAGCATCGACCCCTACGGCTTTGCGCTCGAGAGCTTTGATGCTACCGGCGAATGGCGCACTCAATACAAGGTGAAGCAGCCACACAGGGGAACGTTCCAGTATCGATTAAAGGGATACTTCCAAACCGGTGCCAAGGTCGACGCCTCCGGTGAGATTGATAATCACACATTCGATGATATCTTTGGCCTGAAAAAATACCTGCTTTCGAACCAACGCAAGATTGCCTACAATTTTGCCAAGAAATTTTTCGAGTATGCAAACGGCTACAAACCCAATCTGAACCAACGTCTCCACCTCTGGGAGTTCATCGATAAACAACCCGGAAACGACAACATGAAAACCCTGGTCACCGAAGTCCTGATCTACTCACTCACCCAGCAAGAACAATGAAACATTACAATCGCAGAGAGTTTCTAAAATTTGGTGCCGCACTTCCGCTGGCGATGCACTCGCTCGACTTGCGCGCTGCTGAAAAACCAAAGTCAGCCGCTCCGCCGAAACGCGTCATCTTCATCTGCAACTCGCTTGGATTCTACGAGCCGAATTTCTTTCCGAAGAAACGCGGTGACTTCTCCACCTCGCAGTATCTCAAGGACATGAAGGTCGCCGACAAGATGACCATCTTCCAGAACCTCTATCACCCGGGGATGGAAACGAGTAACCACGACTCGGAAAAATCCTTCCTCACCGGGGCGCCCGCACCCGAAGCGACAAATTTCTCTAACACGATTTCGCTCGACCAGATCCTCGCCCGCAAGATGGGTGGTGATACCCGTTTCCCATACCTCTCGTTTAGCATCTATGACCGCGGTTGGGGGTGCTCGTGGAACGACCGTGGTGTTGCCATTCCGCCAATGTACGATGAGAAGGTCATTTTTGATAAACTCTTCGGTGAGGAAGACCTGAGTGCCAAGAAGCAGCAGATCCGCAACGACCAACACGTCGTCCAGTGTCTCTATCGCGATATGAAACAGCTGCAGCAGCATGGCGGTAGTCGGGAGAAAATCGAATCCTACCGCACCGTGATCGCCGAGCTGGAAGCGCAACTCAAGCACGAGGAGTTCTGGCTGAAAACAAAAAAACCTGAAGTCCCTAACACGCTGAGCACCGACCAGGAGTTTGCCTTTACCACGAAAATTGAAAACCTGCTCGAGTTATCAAAGCTCGCCTTCCAGACCGACTCCACACGGGTGATTACACTTTCTCTCGACTGGATCTACGGTGCGATCAGCGTGCCGGGTGCCACCGGTGGCTGGCATACGCTGTCGCATCACTCAGGGAAAAAGGATATGCTTACCAAGCTCAGCCGGATCGAAATGGAAATCTCCCGACGCCTGAATAAGTTCCTCACCGATCTGGACAAGATTAATGAAGGAGAGGGGACTTTACTCGACAACACAACCGTGGTCATCGGTAGTAACTTTGGCGATGCCTCAAACCACACATGCAACAACCTGCCGACCATCGTCGCTGGAGGCGGCTACCGTCACCAGTCGCACACCGTGCTTGAGAAACCGACGCCCCTCTGCAACCTCTACCTCGATCTCTTGCACAAGCATAACGTTGATCTTGGGAAATTCGGTAGCAGTACCAAAGCGATGGGTCTACTCAAGGGGTGATCTGAGCGTGGTAATCATGCCGAAATAACCGCTTTGTTAGATCGGTTGTCTCGGCGTGATGTCTCTGCCCATCTGACCGCTCTAGCTTTGAGTCTACTCACCTAAATCAAGACAAGCCCAAGAAGAGATGAGGTCGGCGCCAAACGTTACGGACCTGGTCCTCATTTGGAAAAGATCACTGCGCAGGCGAGATCTTTATGCCTCTGAGCGGCCTTGAGCCACACTGAAACAAAAAACCCCACTCCGTAGAAAGGAACGGGGGTTGATGTTCGAGTGCAAAGCTCGGATAGTGTTACGGCTTCGGTTTTTGTCCGGCGGCGAGGCGTTTTTTTCCTTCGGTAAGTTGTTCTGGACTCATGGCGACGTACAGGTCGTCGCGCACTTTGATGGCGAGCTTGGCGGCGGGTGAATTCCGGGAAACCAATTGAGTGGCGTTGTGGGCGTGGATGTAGGCTTCTATGAGATCCTGTTTGCCGCCTACGCCATTGGCGAGGACTTCCGCATACTTGATTCGACCGCCTAGGTTGCCGCCCTTGGCAGAAAGTTCGAAGAGTCGACGCGCCGCGCTGAGGTCGCGGCTGACGCCTTGGCCTTTTTCATACATCCCGCCGAGCTGCAGCTGCGCCTGAGCGTGGCTGTTGCGGGCTGCACGGTCGAACCAGGCGGCGGCGGCGACGAGGTCTTGTTGCACACCATTTCCCTGCTGGTAGCGCACGCCGATCTGGTATTCGGCCTCGACTAGTCCGGCACCAGCAGAGCGTAGGAGCCACAGCAGCACCTCGGCTTTGTGTTTGGGTTTTTCATCCATAGTGTCGAGCATGACCGAAAGGTTATACATACATACGGCATGCTCGAGTTCGGCACCATGTCGGTAGAGCGCGAGTGCTTTGCCCTTGTCCTTTTTTAATCCGCCGAGGCCGTGTTCGTGGAAGGTGGCGAGTCGGTAGATGGCGGGCGGCACTTTTTGTTTCGCGCCCTGGCGGTAATAGTCCAGTGCGGTTTCCTGTGATTTTACGGTTCCCCATCCGTTTTCGTGTATTTGTCCGAGGTAATAGAGTCCGTAGGAGTCGCCGAGTTGGTTGAGGCGGGAGAACCAGTCGCGGGCTTTGGAGAAGTTTTGCCTCGCGGGGTCGGCACTCAGGTAGAACTCGCCGAGCGCACGCATGGCTCCAGGGTGTTTTGCCTCGGCGGCTTTCTTGAGCCAGCTCTCGGCGAGCTTCATATCGGGCTTGACCTTGGTTTTGGGGTCGCCGTCGCGGTACAGTTGGCCGAGCACGAATGCGGCATCGGATTGAAACGGCCCGCTGGATTGGGCAGCTTGAGTCAGGTATTTAATGGCCTTGGTGGCGTCGGCAGGGTAGCCGTAGCCTGAGAGGTGCGCCAGACCGAGCCGGAGCTGTGCGGCTGCCATGCCTCTGCGGGCGAAGCCCTCGAGCTGTGTGCGTGCATCGTCAAAATCCTTGGGGTTATCAGGGGAGGCGAAGCGGAGGAGGACGAGTTCTTCACCGGCCTGGCGGCTTCCTTTGTCGGCTGCTTTTTTGAAGTTTTCCTTGGCGAGTTTGAGATTTTTGGGCGTGCCCCGTCCCTCGCGATGCATCACGGCTATCGCCAAGTAGGCGTTGAGTTCACCGCGTTTGGCCGCAGCAGTGAACATCTTGAATGCCTGCTCGTGGAGACCTTTTTTTGACAAACGGAATCCTTCGCGGATTTCTTCGGAGGTTTCATCGGTGTCGCTGCTGCTTTCGATCTTATCGAGGTTGAAGTTCTCCACGGCGTGAATCGCTGCACCTACGGGTGAAATAGCTATCAGCAGGGAAATGAAGAGTGAGGGGAGGATGATCGAAGTTTTATTCATATCGGGGTGTGGGTGCGGATTTGTCAGAACTCTAAGAGAATGCATTGGTATGTCGAGTGCTCTGGAGAAACCTCAAACTAGAGATGTCTCCTTGGTTCTTGGGTAATTGAACAGGAACAAAAAACCCGCCCCCTAGTGATGGGAGCGGGGTTGGAAGGATGGTTGGTTTTCCGAGGCCGGGTTACTTGCGACGACGGAGAATCAGAGCAAGACCACCGAGACCGAGAAGAGCGGTGCTGGATGGCTCTGGGATGGCGGTGAGGCCAGTCAGGTAGACGATGCCTGCGCCGCCGTCGACTAGGCTGGCGCCGGATGCGTCGTAGTTCGTTGCGCCGGTGGTGTCAAAAGTGCCAGTGAAGCCACTGATGTCGACTGTTGCTCCGACGTCGTAGGTGAACACGGCCAATTGGTCGGAGGCTTCGGGTGTGCCTCCGGCATCGGTGATCTTGAGGACCATGTCATCGACATAGAGCGCGCTCAAAGTGCCGTCAACGTCGATGGTGTCGGTGGTATTACCAGCACCAAGTTCCCATTCATAGATCGAGCCGTCCAGCATCTGCAGGGAGCGATTGGTTCTGTCTCCGGTTGGGTTGCCGCCGGAACCACCCCAATCAACGGTCATGGTGCCGATGCTGTTGCCGGGTGCAAGCATGGTGCCGCTACTGACTTTCAACTCCGTGCGTCGGTCGTTGTTGCGCAGTGTCGCGTTGCCGCTGACCGTGCCGCCGGTGTAGACGTGGCCTGAGTACATTGACGTAGCGGTGCCGTTGATGACCAGCGTGCCTTGGCTGACCCGGATCGTGCCTGTCGTGATGTCGCCAGTGGTCCATGTGCTGGTTCCTTGTTTGTAGACCGTGCCGTATCGGTCCCCGCCACCGTAGGCAATCGAAGTGACTGTGTTGCCGGCTGTTGAGCCAGACAGGTAAATTCCCGATTTATCTCTGGTGCCTGTGTTGTCCGGGTTCAGGACGGCTCCAAGCGTTTGAGTTCCACTGCTAGGGGCGAAAAAAATTCCTTCGTATCCGTTTCCAGCGGGTCCGTCGAAGATGTTGACCAGTGGGCTACCGGTAATGGCGGAGGTGATCGTGTGATTGTGGGTGTTATTTGAGTTACTGATCACCGATCCTGCATCAAAGTTCAGGGTGCCGCCGTCAATGGAGTATCCACCACCAGCGGAGGTGAAGTCGATGTTGTGGACGTTGACGGTGCCAGTTGCCGTGACGGCACCGGGGGTGCCTTCAAAGATGGCGTTGTTATAATCGCTCCAGGCATCAGTATATGACCCGCCTGTGACTGCGCCCCAGCTTGAGTCGCCCCAGTTGCCGGTGCCTGTCCAGAATTGGTCGGCTGCATTCGCCAGTGAGGCGACAGCCAGACATCCCAACGTCGTGACGAGGGGGGTGTTGAGTGTGTATTTCTTTTTCATCGATATTTATTTTGGGGTAATGGATATTCGTTACTGTCACTCATTTCGGAGTCGAGTAGCTGTAATTAATGTAAATCGTATAAGGGGGGGTGGGGGGTCAAGATGAAAATGTGATAAATTTTCATAAGTTTTCCAAATTGCATGGAGAGGTTAAGTTTTAGTTCGCAGCTATCATCCCAAGCCATTCATGTGCCAGCCTATATCCGTGCTGAAACATAAGCATGAAAGACGTTGCTGGCTGCGGCCAGATACCTTGATCGACATTTCATTTGCCGAGTAGAGATCGTATTCGTTAGGAAAAACCGAGACCTATGACGTTATCTATATGAATAAATCACAAAAAACATGTCACAAAATAAATTGAAATATACAATGATAAGTATGAAAGCAATATTACTGATGATTTTCGTGTTCACTTTTTCTTTATCACTGGAGGCTGACGAGGCTCGGCCTACTGGCAAACATACACTGACTGAGGTCGACGGTATTCTGCGGGAATACGTTGATCGTGGAGTGTTGACCAAGGAGGAGGAAAAAACAGTCATTGAACTGGCCAAGAAGCGTGGAATAGAAAAAGTTTCCGAGATCAGGACCTACTACCTGCTGCCCTCGTCGCTGCGTGGTATTTCCGTGTATGGAGACGAGCAGGTTAACGGGCGCGAGGTTCTTAGCCTAATGTTAAGAGTCAATCGCAAAGGCTGGACACGCGCAGGCAGATCTCCAGAAAAAACAGATATTCAGCTCGGTGACTTTTGGGCAGGAGAGGCATCGCCCCGTAAAACAACTATCCTGATGGTGGGTAAAGAGGAATACCGGATATCAAGTCCCCACGGTCTCACCGCTGAACAGTGTGACTCAATGCTCAAGAAGCTTCAGGACGGGAAATTTACTCTAGCACCAACGGCTCAAAAAAAATGGCTGGCTGGAATTGATTGGAAAAAACCCACGTCATTCAGCAAGTTTGGTGATAACATCAGTGCCTCATTCAGCGCAAAAGGAAGAGAGAGCGGATGGTATACCCTCAACATTAGCCTCAACGGCGAAAAACTATTGATCAGTGAAATCATGCTCGCCATGCCGTAGGATAAACTTATCCTACTTATCATTAATTGGCCCATGCAAATTTCATGAAGTTTCTCAGCTACTTCCTCCTTATCCTCTTTGTTAGTATCCCCGTCGTTTTCGCAGGCAAAAAACCTAGCATCATTTTCCTGTTCGCAGATGACCAACGCGCAGACACGATCGGCGCTCACGGCAACCCACACATCCAGACACCTAACCTCGACCGTTTATCAGAGGAGGGAGTAAGCTTCCTGCGCAACTACTGCGCTGGATCGTTCAGCGGTGCCGTCTGCGTTGCCAGCCGCGCCATGCTGATGACCGGTCATCATTGGAAGACGATCAAACAAAAACCCAAGAACTGGGGTGCGCATCCATTGCTGCCTGCCCGTCTCGCCGAGAAGGGTGGCTATCGAACGTTTATCGTCGGCAAGTGGCATAACGGCCTCGGCACCTTGCGGCGTGCCTTTTCCTCGGGTAAGTCCGTCTACATGGGCGGCATGTGCGATCACACGTCGTTCCAAGTGCAGGACCTCACCGACGGCAAACTCTCCGAAAAACGCAACGCTGGTGCATTCTCCAGCACCGTCTTTGCCGACGCCGCGATCGACTTCGTAAAGAATACCAAAACCGACCGGCCGTTTTTCCTCTATGTCGCTTTCACCGCGCCGCACGACCCACGCAACCCGCCGGAAAAATTTCGTCAAATTTACTACAAGAAACGCCCGCCGCTGCCGATGAATTACCTCCCTCAGCATCCGTTCAAGAATGGTCCACAAGCGATGATGGGGCGCGACGAGGGACTCGCCGCATGGCCACGCGCCAAGGATGTCATCAGCGACCAGCTCTGCGAGTATTATGGCCTAGTCACTCATCTTGATGAACAGGTTGGGCGCATCATGAAAGCCGTAGAAAACAGCCCACATGCCGATAATACGTATCTCATCTACACCGCCGACCACGGCCTCGCTATGGGTAGTCATGGGTTGTTAGGAAAGCAGAACGTCTACGAGCAAAGCATGGCCTGCCCGCTTATCATCCGTGGTCCGGGGATACCCGCCGGCCACACTAACAAGTCATTCACCTACGTACACGATCTTCACGCCACCGTCTACGCCATGGCGGATGTTAAAGCACCCAAAGGCATCGACGCCAAAGACCTCACCCCCCTTTGGCAGGGAAAATCCCAGTCCGTGCGAGATTCCGTCTTTCTCCCGTTCCAGAACAACCAGCGCGCGATCAACGACGGCCGCTGGAAACTGCACATCTACCCTAAGATCAACCATCGACTCCTGTTCGACATCCAATCCGACCCCCACGAAACGAATAACCTCGCCAACGATCCCAAATATAAAGCTGAAATCAAACGCCTGGAACAACTCATGGCAACATGGCGAACACGGCTCGGTGACAACGACCCGCTCCAGTTCGATAACCCAGAACCCAAGGAAGCCCGCTACGACAACGCCAAACGCACCCTCGACGTCTGGCAACCGAAGTGGATCCGGGACAAATACTTCGGTGGGCGCAACGACCCGAACCATGGGCCGATATCCAAATCTAAGTAATACCTGTTATTCGAAAGTAAACATCATCCATGCCATCCGCTCGATAGGGAGAGGCGATGGAATACCTGCTGGCAGAGCGTCACAATTTGTTTTTTTTGCTTAACAGTATCTTTGGATTGAATAGGCTGTGAGGGGCTCAGCCTCTGAGAGTTTAACATTTAATCTCTATCATCGAGATCTTATTCATTCCATGAGTTTTTTATCCAACTATTCACGCACTTATCGTGGTGTATCCCTGTTGGCGCTAATTGCAGGTATGCTGCAGGTTAGCGCTAAGCCCGTCGATTTTGCGCGCGAAGTGCTCCCGATTCTATCGAACAAATGCTTTACATGTCACGGTCCAGACGCTGATAAAGATGAGGTGCGATTGGATTCGTTCAAGGGTGCCACCGAGGACTTGGGCGGATATTTTGCGATTGATGTTAAAAAACTCGCCGACAGTGAGTTGATTTTCCGGATTGGTGACAAGGATGATCCGATGCCGCCGGACGATGCAGAAAAGCAATTGACAGATGCGGAAAAAGAGATTCTTAAACGCTGGGTGTTAGAAGGCGGGCAATACGCCGAACACTGGGCATTTGTCTTACCTGAAAAAGCAAAGGGGTTCACGCCTCAGTACGGGATCGATCATCTGATTCACGCAGAGCTCAAAAAGAAGGGTCATGAGCCAGCTCCAGCTGCTGACCGTCCTACACTCGCGAGACGTGCGGCGTATGTGCTCACAGGTCTGCCGCCTGAGCCGGAGCAGCTGGATGCTTTCATCTCCGACCAATCCGAGGGTGCATATGGCAAGTATCTGGCGAAGCTCATGCAGAGCCTGCGATATGGCGAGCATCAAGCGCGCTACTGGCTCGATGCTGTGCGCTATGGTGATACCCACGGCCTGCACCTGGATAATAAACGTGGGATTTACCCATACCGCGATTGGGTGGTCAGGGCATTCAACGCTAATATGCCATTTGATCAGTTTATCAAAGAGCAACTAGCAGGCGACCTGCTGCCTAATCCAACTCCGAGCCAGCTTGTGGCGACAGGTTTTGTGAGGATGAACCCATCAACCGCAGAAGGTGGTGCCATTCCTGCTGAGTTTCAGGCGAAGAACAGCTTTGATCGCACCGAGATGTTTGGCACGGTGATGTTAGGTATGTCGATGGGCTGTGCCCGCTGTCATACCCACAAGTATGACCCGATCACACACACAGATTATTTTCAGATGTATGCATTTTTTAACAATACATCGGAAAAGCCGCTCGATGGAAACAAATACAGTTACGCTCCCACCCTCAAGGTGCCTACAAATCAGAACGGATGGAAGCAATGGGGGCAGCTGAATCAGCGTCGTGATAAACTTTTGATGGCAGCCTCCGCAGAAAAGCTAGCTACTGTGGCTGATGCTAAAGGTAAGTTCGCCAAGTTGCCGATTCACAAACAAGCCGTCAAACTAACTGCCGAATACGCCACACTTAAAAAATCATTCACCACCACACTGATTGCTAAGGAACTTACCAAGCCGCGTGTGACCAAGTTACTGCATCGTGGCGAGTATGACCAACCGACCGGTGAACCACTCAAACCTGCCGTACCTAAGGTGATGGGCGCTTGGCCTGATGGAGCACCAGCGAATCGACTTGGCTTGTCGCAGTGGCTCGTCTCACGTGACAACCCGCTGATGTCGCGCGTGATTATCAATCGGATCTGGCAGAGTGTCTTTGGCTACGGGTTGGTGCGCTCGCCTGAAGACTTCGGATTACAGGGTCAACACCCGACACATCCCGAGCTGCTAGACAGTCTTGCAGTGGAGTTTCGAGAAAGCGGATGGGACGTGCAGCACATGCTGATGCTGATGCTGTCTAGTAAAACATTTATGCAAGATTCGAGTTGGCGCAAGGATGTGACTGATCCTGAAAACCGCCTTTATGCACGTGGTCCGAGTTTTCGTCTTGATGCCGAAGTGTTGCGCGATACCAGCCTCTGGGCGAGTGCGCTGCTCGACCCTACGATGGGAGGAGAGGGTGTGAAACCAGTTCAGCCAAAAGGTCTTTGGTCGGCG
>Ga0208970_1000557_pt1 | contig 11946 bp, 8 predicted proteins | sample AOAMet2_C49A8_35_2_FD_188078 | JGI IMG/M metagenome (GOLD analysis project Ga0208970, IMG submission 188078) | Ammonia-oxidizing marine microbial communities from Monterey Bay, California, USA - C0912_C49A8_35 (SPAdes) | ecosystem: Environmental > Aquatic > Marine > Intertidal zone | place...
ATCATTATAGGTAATAGATTCTAAGACACTAAATTGTGAATTAATTTCCGACTCAATCTCAGAAAAATGATCAGAAACAGGAGGCCATAATATTACCTCAAAATACAGAAAATTAATACGAAATATTTCATTTTTTTTCTGATGAATTATTTTTAATTCTTCATTTGAGAAGTCCTGATTTTTAAACCAATCTATTCCGTAAGGAGAAAAGCCAAGTTTCTTGTTGATTTTAATAGGAACATATTTTTCATTAAAATACAAAGCACAAGCAAACCTATGCGCTCCATCAACAATATGCAAATCGCTATTTACTAATATAGGATAACCTCTGTCTAAACCTTTATTCTTAAAACTTATAATTAGTTCCTTAAATATTTTCCAAGGGTTTTTATGATCAGAGCTACCCCTTTTTAATTGCATTTTATTATACAATTCAATACCTTCTCTTTTATTATTTAAAAAAGCATCAATTGCCATAAAACGAACGATTAAATCATATCTAGAAAAAGTATTATTTACAACTTGTTTAACTAGTAGACTAGCAGTAGGAAGCATCTGAAAAGCATCTTTATGCAAACAATAATCATTTCTTAAATAATCTCTTAATCTATTATCATACAAATAAAATCTGTTTAAAATTTTTTTAAGTATTTTCTTTATAAAAGATGGATTAGGTAAAGAATCTTCTATCAATTCCCAATTCCATTCCTTATGCATTCTAGCATACTCATTCAACTCTATAATATCAGTTTGATCTTTCTCTCTATTATGCCAAGACTTTTTATGGTAAACCAGTTCTGGCATAACAAATTTAAAACCATTATACAATATATGTAAATCATTATTTTCAATCAAAGTATCATCTAGAAACAAAGAACTCCAAGGGGTATTTACCCTTTCAATAAATTGATGTTTTGGAAGTTTAAATTTATATTTTGAGTGCACAACAATATCAATATCATTATGTACTCTAATTCCAATTAGCGATAAAGTTGTGCTTCCTACTAAGCAGATATCTTCTTTAGAGATATTATTTAAGTTCAGATAATTTTCTAATTCATATAAATCAGCACTATCAAATTTCATTTATGAAAGTATTAATTCCACAAACTCTCTAACAACACCATCACCTCCATTCCTTTGTAGTTGAATAATATTTGGAATAGATTTAATTTTAGAAACTGCATTCATAGGGCAAGCAGAAACCCCTGCATTTGACAGGAGTTCAAAACAATTCACATCATCACCAATATATGCAATTTCATCTAGGGAAACATTTTCCTTTTCACACAAATCCTTAACAATTTGTAATTTATCCTTTGCACCATGAAAATCAAAATCCAAACCAAGTTTCTTAGCTCTTCTTCTATTTAACTCTCTATCTTCTGTTGTAAGTATTCCTACTTTAACACCTGTTTTTTGTAATAGCTGAAACCCCATTCCATCATAAGTACAGAACTTTTTAAACTCATCTCCATTCTCAGTATAGTACATTCCCGCATCTGTCAAAACGCCATCTACATCAGATAAGAAGATTTTAATCTTTGAAAAATCTGGAGTTTTATCTTCCAAAATAAACTTTTTCATTAATGATTCAGCAACTATCCAATCTTCTGGCTCATCAATTTCAATGTAAGTAAAATCTGGCATTTTGTAAGTAGTAATATCTCCAGAAATTCTATTATTTGTCTTTTTAATGTCTGAAACAGAGGAAATATAGAAAGCTCCATTTTCAATTAGAGTACCATCAAAATCTTGTCTTCTGGGTCTGTTATAAATATCATAATTCAGAGCTTTTCCATCTTTCCAAGAAAATCTTTTTGACTCGCAACAACTCAGAACAGAATCATGTTTTTCAAACAATTCTAAACCTTCATTAAAATGATTTTTCTGAGTAAAAGGTGAAGTAGTCTGAACCAACATGAAAGTGTCAGAATCTGATAACTTTACACTATCTATATATTCTAACATTACAGATTCAGTAGAAGAAATATCTTGAGAGTTCTCATTACTCCTATCATAAACACTTACTTTTGAAAAGTTAAATGAGTTTACAATATTCTTAATTTTTTCAGAATCTGTTGCAACAACAATATTGTCTGCATTTGAATTTTGTAATTCTTGTAAATTCCAAAATATAAGAGGTTTTCCACAAAAAGATTTTATATTTTTTTCTGGAATAGATTTACTACCTCCTCTTGCAGGAATAAATGCAATCACACTCATTATTTTTTTCTGTATTTCAATTTATCTCTTTGAACTTGTTCAATCCCTAAAATTTCTGATTGTTTGTAAGTTAGTGCTTTATGTGTAGCTTTTAAATCTCTAGCTAACTTCTTAAGTCCTGTAGGCTCTAAGGATGCTGAATGATCCGTTCCTTTCCAAGTTCTATCTAAAGTAAAATGTCTTTCAACCCATTCAGCTCCCAGCGCATATGCTGCAACATCAACCGCGATTCCTAAATGATGTCCAGAAAAACCAATTGCTTTAACCCTATTTTTAAACTTCTCTTTAATTCTGACGATTTCTAACATACAAACATCCTCAAAAGGAACAGGATACCCAGAAGTACAAGAATAAATCACTAATCTATTTCCTTGATTTGTTTCTTCAAAGAATGAGACGATTTGCTCTTCCTCATCTTTAGTGGTCATTCCAAATGAAATATGGACTTCTCCTTTATAATCGTCTCTTAGAACTTTTAACATATCGAAATGATTATTACATGCTGAAGGAACTTTTATAAGCTCAGGATTTAAGCTACTTATCTCCTTTGCTGAGGTAGTATCCCAAACTGAAGTTGAGTACATAAGTCCTAATTTTTCAGCATATTCCTTCAACTCTCTATGTTGATTTACATCAAACTCCAAAGATTCTCTATGAGTTCCATAAGTATCTCCATAAGAATTTATTGGATTAGGATGAACTGCATTATATTGCTCCTCAGTTAATAATTCTTTATTATTTCTCTTCTGGAATTTAGCAACTTCTACTTTTGATTCAGAAGCAACTTTCAAAAGCTCTTTTGCAATCTCCATTTCTCCTTTATGATTACATCCAATTTCTGCAATTAATTTAGGTTCTTTATAATTCACTTTTACTTGTTTTTAATTTTCGTTTTCATCAAAATAGTCAGAGTCGCTTAAATAAGTAGTATAGCCATAGCCGTATCCATAGCCGTAACCATAGCCGTATTTACCATAACCATACACACCACTACCAGCTCCTACATCATTTAAAACTAAATAAAGATTCTCTATTCTATTGTTTTCATGTAAATCGTTTACAAATCGAAATGCTTCTTTTTTTGTATAATCTTGCCTTACAACGTACAAATTCACATCAGTATGTTTCGTAATCATATACGCATCTGCAACCAGACCAATAGGAGCAGTGTCAATAATAATCTTATCATATCTACTTTTTAGATCTATAATTAGATTTTCGAAAGTCTCATTTAAGAAAGCATCTGATGGATTTGAAGGGAGTGGACCAGAAACAATAACATCCAATTTTTCTGTAACATGATTAATAGTGCATTCTTCAATTGAATTTTCTCCACTCAAAATTGTTGACAATCCAATTTTATTATTTGTATCAAAAGCTTCATATAATTTTGGCCTTCTTAAATCCCCCCCAAGTAATAATGTCCTTTTTCCAGAATTAGCAAATACAATCGCTAAATTAGACGCTATAAAGGTTTTTCCCTCACCACTTACTGAAGAAGTGAGTAAATACACCTTATCTTTTCCTTCATAATTCTTATAAGTGAGATTAGATCTCAAAGCTCTGAACCCTTCTGAAATAGATGACTTAGGATTTAAATCTGTAAGTAAAGATTTAGCAGCATGGTTTCTTCCAATTACACCAATCAGCTCAATCTCTGTTAATTTTTCTAAATCCATTTTTGATCGTATTTTATCATTTATAACATCTAAAAGTAAAAGTACTAACAAGGGAATTAAAAGACCTAAAAGAATAGTAATTGACAAGGTCTGTTTTACATTAGGAAAAACAGGAGGCTTACTAAAAAACATTGCTGGTTCATGAATTTCAATATTTGATAAAATTGAAGAAGCATTTATCTCTGCTTCAGATCTTTTCTCGAGTAAGAAAGTATATAAAGATTCACTTGTTTCTTGAATTCTTACAATATTTAATAATTCTCTTTGCTCAGTAGGTAAAAAACTTAAAGATGTTTCTTCATTTGAAATCCTATTATTTAAATCAGAAATAATTGCTCTATTCGAATTTTTACTATTTACAATTAACTCTTTTATATTCTTTGATAGTTGCCTAATTTGTATATCAAAATCGGAAATAGAAGGGTTATTTATCTGTCCTCCATCAATTAATATGTTTTTTTCTAATTGAATTGATACTAACTGCCTTATTAACTCGTTTAAAGAAGCGTTAGTAATTCCGTAAGTTGAAGGTGCTATTATTTCATCAAATGAGTCTCCATTATTAAGGTAGTTATCTAAATATTGATAATACTTATCTTGATATTTGTAAGAAGAAAGTTCAGTCTCTAATTCTGAAATCTTTTTATAAATACTTTGTGTTTTTAGATTAATATCTGGGATATTATGAGAGTTTTTATACTCCTGAAGATTCATTTCAATTATTAACAAAGAGTCTTCAATAAGTTGTATTTCATTTGTAATAAAATTTACGGTATTTAAAGATGAAGATCTTTTTCTTTCTTCATCATTCTTTATGTGATTTTCAACTAACTTATTTAAAAAATCAACTCCTTTTTCTTGGTCTTCTTCTAACACAAACAAAGAGAATATATTAGATTCTTTTTCAAGAGGTTCTATCTGAATTCTTTCTTGATAATTTTTAGCTACCCTCTTTATAGGAGAAAACTTAAATATTAATATAGGGTATTCTTCAATTAAAGGATATTCTGGGTTTCTATTTACAACAAATTCATAATTATTAATGGTAATTTTATCTCCAAAATAAAACTCAGAATTTAATTCAAGTTTCTGATTATATATATTAAATTTATCATCATCTAAAATCTTTACCTCAAAAGATTGTACTGTATTTTTTCTGGTAATTGACAAGTCACAACTTACTATAATTGGAGATGATAATACTTCTGATGTTTTAATAGACCCTACAATAAAATAGGAGATATCAAATCTTAAATCCTCTACAGTTTGATAAATAAGAGGGAAAGAAGAAAACTTTTTTATTTCATCTCTTATAGATGATTTATTATCTGTTATGTTTTTATATAATATCTCTGAAGCAGATTCAGACTCTCCTGATTCTTTAATAATAACTTTTATGGAACTTTTATATTGTTCCTGAGAATATCTAATATAACCAAATGCTATAGCTAAAGAAAGTATAATACTTAACAAAAAGTAATACCAATTTCTAATAATTCTATGAAAAAAATGACTAAAATCTATTACATTATCTAAAGGACTAATCTTCTTTTCCATTAATTAGTAGTTATTAAATAATACAATGTAAAAGCAGAAATAGAAACTGAAACTGCATTTGATAAACTCCTTACAGAATAAAACTTCTTTTTCATAGGCTCAATATAAACAATGTCTTGTGGTTGAAGGTAAAAATTCTTTGAATTTAACGTTTTAGGATCTGTTAAATCTAAATAAATTACTTTAGAGGTTTCAACTCCATTTTTTCTGATGATTTTAACTTTTTTCCTGTTTGCAAATTCTGTTAAATCATTTGACTTTCCTATGAGATGCAAAACATTTTGATTAGACCTGAAAATACTATATTCTCCTGGAGAATTTACTTCACCTAAAATACTAACTTTAAAATTTAAGATATTTACTTTTACAATAGGATCTTTAAAATAAGTAGAAGCTATTTGCTGAATAACTTTTTCTACTTCAGAAATTGTAAACCCCTCAACCTTAACATTACCAATCATTGGCAAATTAACAATACCATCTGTCCTTACTAAATAACCATATAAATATGGGTTTTTTGACATTAACTGAGGGTTGGAAGTTTCTTGCAGATTAAAAAAGTCATAATCAGATTTTGTTGTAGAACTAATCTGAACAGATAATAAATCTTCCTTCTGAACAACATAATTAAAAGTTGTTGATTTAATTATGTTGTTATCTGAAGATATATATTCTAAATTCTTATTTGTAATGCATGAAGAAAAAGATATAACAACAAGAAATAAGAATGAAAATTTTGGTTTTATGTTTTTCATAAGTAGGTTTTAATTAAAAAACTTTACAAATATCGGAATTTTAATTCATTATAAGAAACAATTACCCCTAATACTCTAATAATTGTTTTAGTTTTACTTCAAACCTTTGCTTAGGAAGGAAATTATCTTCCAGAATTGCATCAAAAGGTACAGGTGTATCTAAACTAGCCGATCGAACAACTGCAGCATCCAAATATTCAAAGCATTCTTCTGATATTAAAGAAGCCAAATCTGCACCAAAACCACCTATCATGCAATCCTCATGCAAAACAATTACTTTTCCTGTTTTCTTTACTGAACTAAAAATAGTTTCTTTATCTAAGGGAATTAAAGTTCTTAAATCAATTAAATCTGCTGAAATATCTGAATTGGTCTTCAATACATCTAAAGCCCAATGAACTCCCATTCCGTAAGAAATTATTGTAATATCATCACCTGATTTTAATAAATTTGCTTTACCAATTTCAGTAGTAAAATAATTATCAGAAACCATTTCGGAAGAACTTCTGTATAGTGATTTATGCTCAAAAAACATAACAGGATTTGGGTCGTTTATTGATTCGATTAACAATCCTTTTGCATCTTCAGGAAAAGATGGATAAACAACTTTTAATCCAGGTGTATGTGTAAACCAAGCCTCATTAGATTGAGAATGAAAAGGTCCCGCTCTTACACCAGCACCAGTTGGCATCCTAACAACAATATCCGCATTTTGTCCCCAACGATAATGAGTTTTTGCCAAATTATTTACAATAGGATTAAAACCAGAAGTTACAAAATCTGCAAATTGCATTTCCATAACTGCTTTATAATTATTTATTGACAGACCAAGAGCAGCACTTACTATTGCCGACTCACATATTGGAGTGTTTCTGACTCTTTCCTTACCAAATTCTTGAACAAAACCATCTGTAATTTTGAAAACACCACCATATTCTGCAATGTCTTGCCCCATAATTACTAAGTTATCGTGTTTTTGCATAGATTGTCTCAATCCATCAGAAATAGAGTCAATTAATCTTTTTTCTGACTTTTTTCTAGATTTTTCTATTTCAGAGTATGAGTACTTGCAATAAATATCATCCAATTCTGATTGAGAGTTTAAAGTAATATTTGGCTCATCCTCTGCTGTTCTCCAAGAAGAATTAATTTCATTTTTAATCTGATTCTTAATTTCACTTATATCAGATTCAGAAATAACTTTCTCGGAAAGTAAATACCTTTCATAATTATTTAGAGGGTCTTTTTTTGACCAAGCATCCATTAATTCTTTTGGGATATATTTTGTGCCTGAAGCCTCTTCATGTCCTCTCATTCTGAAAGTCATGCACTCCAAAATAACTGGTTTAGGGTTTTCTGAAATCTCCTTTCTCAGTTTAGTAACTGCAGAATATACTTCTAAAATGTTATTTCCATCAATTGTATACGCATCCATTCCATAACCCTTTCCTTTATCTGCAAATTGTTTACATCTGAACTGTTCGAAACTAGGAGTTGAAAGGCCGTATCCATTATTTTCGATTACAAAAATTACAGGTAAATCCCAAACTGCTGCCACATTTAATGCCTCATGAAAATCTCCTTCACTAGAACCACCATCTCCTGTAAAAACAGCTGTTACTTTTCCATTATTATCAAGTTTATTTGCAAGAGCTATTCCATCAGCAACTCCCAATTGTGGTCCTAAATGAGAAATCATTCCAACAATATTATATTCTTTTGTCCCAAAATGAAAAGACCTATCTCTACCTTTGGTGAATCCGTTCATCTTTCCCTGAAACTGAGAAAACAACCTTTCTAATGGAACTCCTTTTGTAGTGAAAACTCCTAGATTTCTATGCATAGGAAGTATATACTCATCTTGATTTAGAGCGGAAGTTACACCAACTGAAATTGCTTCTTGCCCAATACCAGAAAACCACTTTGAAATTTTTCCTTGTCTAAGTAAAATCAACATTTTTTCCTCAATCAAACGGGGAGTTAGAATTGATTTATATAACTGTATTAATTTATCGGAATCTAATCCTACCCTATCAAACTTCATAATCTGTTTTATTTCGCTCCAAAAATACCATAATTATTCTTTACTTTGTATTAATATTAAATTTTATGAATTATCAGAAAATAATCGTTTTTGTACTTTTTGTTTTTGCAATTATTTATTTATATAAAAAACTAAGTAAATCAGATGACAATTGCGGAAATGGAGATTGTAATTGCGACTAACAAATGAAGTATTTTTACACATTTTATAAAAGAATCTTTTTCTTAATTCTGATCTATTTTTCTAGTAGAATTTTATTTTATTTATATAATTCAACTTATTTTTCTTCAGGTATATTCCTTTCTGTATTCGAAGGTATAAGGTTTGATATTTCTGCTCTTTTTTATATAAATATCCCTCTATTAATTCTTCTGTTATTCCCAACTAATTTTAGGGGAAATAAATGGTATAAAAAAACCACAAACATCATTTTTTATGTTGTAAATGTTCCATTTATAATGATTAATAATGCAGATATTGAATATTTTAAATTTTCTCAGAAAAGAACAACTGCAGATTTTTTTGAGTATATTTCATTAGATGGAGGTAATGATGCTTTTCAACTAATTCCTAAATACATCATAGATTTTCCTCATGTTTCTATCATCATAGTAATACAACTCATATTATTATTTAGGATAAAAGATATACCATCAGAGAAAATTAAAAATGTTTTTCTGTCAATTGTTTTATTTTCGCTTTCAGTAGGAATTTTTGTTTTAGGAGCAAGAGGAGGATTTCAGTTAAAGCCAATAAAAACAATTGACTCAGGAGTGTGGAGCAATTCAGAGAATAGTAGTTTGGTATTAAATAGTCCGTTTTGTGTTTTACATACATTACTAGAGAACGAACTTAAGAAAGTTAATTATTTTTCAGAAAATGAAATAGATTCAATTTACAATTGTAAGCATCAGTTTTCAGGAGAGTTTCAGAATAAAAATGTAGTAATAATAATACTAGAAAGTTTCAGTAAAGAATTTGTAGGATATTATAATAACGGAAAAGGATACACTCCATTCTTAGATAGTTTAATACCACATTCGTTAGTAATGGACAATGCTTACTCAAACGGAATAAAATCTATTGAAGCCCTGCCATCTATTACATCTTCTATCCCTACTTTAATGAACGACCCTTTTATAACTTCTTCTTATGCAAATAACAAATATAAAAGTTTAGCAAATATTTTAAAGAATGAAGGTTATACCTCTTCCTTTTTTCATGGAGGAACTAGAGGAACAATGGGATTTTATCAGTTTAGTAAAAAAGCAGGATTTGATAGTTATTTTGGAATGGAAGAATATGGAAACATGAACGATCATGATGGATCTTGGGGGATTTATGACGAACCTTTTTTAAAATATTTTTCAGAACATTTAGGAAAAGCAAAACAACCTTTTATTAGTTCGTTCTTCAGTTTAACTTCTCATCCTCCTTATAAAATTCCCAAAGATTTAGAAAATAAATTTCCGAAAGGAGAATTGCAAATACACGAATCTGTAGGATATACTGATTATGCATTAAAACAATTTTTTGAAAAATCAAAAGATGAAGAATGGTTTAAAAATACACTTTTTATAATAACTGCAGACCACACATCTCCTGAAAGTAGCAATAAAAAATATAATAGTAAAATTGGTAGATATTCAATACCAATAATATACTTTATGGGAGATTCATCCTTAAAAAGTTCGGATTCTGTAATTACACAACAAATTGATATCTTGCCAACAACACTAGATATACTTAATTATAACAAACCATTTTATTCGTTTGGTAACTCAATTTATGAAAAGAAAAATTGGGCAATTAGTTATTTAAGCAATCAGTATATTCTTATTAATGAAGATGGATTTTTATTAGAAAGAAATGGAGTAGTAAATAATTTTTCGGATAGTAGACTAAAAATAAAATCAGAAGTAAAAAAAAAGAAAAAAGATTTTCTACACGCAATAATACAGAGATATAATAATAGTTTGATTGAAAATAATATGACAAATGAAAATTAAATTTATTGTAAATCCTATATCCGGAACAGGAAAACAAAAAAATATTGAACGAGATGTAAATCAATATCTGGAAAAAAATAAATTTGATTATAATATTAGCTATACTGAAAAACAAGAACATGCAAAAGAGATTTGCAAACTAGCGATAAAAGAAAAGTACAATATTATTATTGCTGTTGGTGGTGATGGAACGGTAAACGAAATTGCGTCCGAACTAATTGATACAGACATAACTTTAGGAGTAATACCCTGCGGATCTGGAAATGGTTTTGCATATCATATAGGGATGAATAAAAACATTGATAAGGCAGTAAAACAAATAAACAACTCAGATACCCAAATAATTGATAGTTGCACTGCTAATGGAAATAAGTTTATAAATGTAAGTGGTATTGGTTTTGATGCCCATATAGCAAATCTTTTTTCAGGATTAAAACAGAGGGGTTTTTGGAACTATATAAAGTTAATTTTTAAGGAATTAAACTACAACTCAAGAAAATATACTTTAGAATATAATTCAGAAGTTAGAGAAATAAACGCATTTCTGATTTCCTTTGCAAATGCTACACAATACGGAAACAACTTTAAGATATCTCCTAACTCGGATTTATCAGATGGAAAAATTGATTTTGTAATTGTAAAAGACATGAAAAGATGGCAAGTACCACAATTTTTACTTAAAATTGCAAGAGGTAAAATTCAGCAATCTGAGCATGTAGAAATTATACAAACAAAGGAAATGAAAATACTGTCAGATGATAAAATTATACATCTGGATGGAGAAGTAAAAAAAATAAACAAAAATGTGATTGTAAAATGCAATCCGAAATCTTTAAAAATACTTGTACCTAATGGGAAAAAATAATAAAAACAGAAAAGGAGTAATGTATTCTACAAATCCGGATTTTGAATACGAATATGAAGAAGACGAAATGGAAGCTATTGCAAATAATCAGCAAAATTTAAAAGTGTGTATTGATAAACACAGAGCGGGGAAAATTGCAGTTATCATAAAGGATTTTGTTGGTACTACAGATGATTTAAAATCATTAGAGAAAATGATTAAAGCTAAATGCGGAGTAGGAGGATCTGCAAAAAACGGAGAAATTATTATACAAGGAAATGTTAGAGATAAAGTAATGGAAATACTCCAAAAAGAAGGATACAACTACAAAAGAGTCGGAGGCTAAAAATAATTAGTATTATTCTGCACTGACACCAATTTCAATTCTGACCTTGGAAAACCACTTAAAAAATTGTTTCTCAACTTTTTATATTCGTGCCCAGAGCGGGAGTCGAACCCGCACGTCCGTAGGACACATGACCCTCAATCATGCCTGTCTACCAATTTCAGCACCTGGGCAATGCAGTAGCAAAAGTATCTAAATAAAATAATCCCGCTAATAAATTAGTGGGATTATTTATATTTTGGTGACCTGGCTGGGGCTCGAACCCAGGACCCTCTCCTTAAAAGGGAGATGCTCTACCAACTGAGCTACCAGGTCGTTCAAAATCGGTTGCAAATATATTTATATTTATTATTCTGCAATAAATAAATATCTTTTTTATTTAATAAAAAATTATTAGATATAAAACACTGAAAATTACTATAATAATTGTTTTTTTGCAGAGTTAAATTTCTATTAAATTGTTAAATGCGATATTTTTTAATTGGT
>Ga0208970_1000558_pt1 | contig 11841 bp, 10 predicted proteins | sample AOAMet2_C49A8_35_2_FD_188078 | JGI IMG/M metagenome (GOLD analysis project Ga0208970, IMG submission 188078) | Ammonia-oxidizing marine microbial communities from Monterey Bay, California, USA - C0912_C49A8_35 (SPAdes) | ecosystem: Environmental > Aquatic > Marine > Intertidal zone | place...
AAGAGCTAATTTATCGACGTTCAGACGTGGATATTTTTGTACGATCTCACACTAATCGGTTCACTAATGACGATGAGATTACTGCGGTTAGTTATCGTGATGGCCGAAAAACAAAATATGTCTGGTTTAATGGTGAAGAAGAAGCTCTTTATAACCAGTTACAGGGGTTAATCCCCAATTCAGATCGGTTGATTATTTCTCGTACTCGTGACCCCCAGACTATGCTTGTCAGTAATAGCGGGCCTCGTGATCCTGGCACATACTATTTGGTCAAGAATGGGCAGATAGAGGTCGTCGGATCTACCTACCCTGATTTTGCAAGTGATCAGCTTGCTGATGTAAGAGGGATAAGTTACGAGGCGCGTGACGGGAAGCAAATTCCTGGTTGGATTACAGTACCTAATAGCGAGCCTCCATACCCTCTTGTGGTTATGCCCCACGGTGGTCCATTTGTTCGTGAAGGATCTGGCTTTGAACCTTGGGCTCAGTTACTGGCAAATAGGGGCTACATGGTCCTTCAACCTCAGTATCGAGGTTCTAAAGGTTACGGCACTGACTTTTATACTACTGCGTTTATCAATGGTGGCCAGGGTGGTTATCAGATGCAAGATGATAAGGACGATGGTGCCTTGTATCTGGTGGAACAAGGGTTAGTTGACCCAGATCGCATGATGATGTTTGGTTGGTCTTATGGAGGTTATGCAGCTCTTATTGCGGCCTCTAGAACCCCACAGATTTACCAATGTGTTATAGCGGCGGCTACTGTTCCCAATACTAATCAGCAGCTTAACTACTACCGGAACGGGATGAACTATATGGGCGGTGCACAAGCGATTGAGCAGGGTAGAATGTGGGATGACAGCATTTCGCCCATTAAGGAAGTCGCAAAGGTCAATATTCCTATGCTAATCGTTCACGGGACGGACGATCAAAGAACTCCCCCAAAGGCCGCACGAGAGTACATTGCAGCTATGGAAGAAAATGGAAAGGAATTCAAGACTGTTTGGCTTGATGGGGCAGATCATTTTAGTAATACATTGTTCTATCGTCACAAAATGACTCTTTATACGGCCATGACAGACTATTTAAAGAACGATTGTTTCACTGACCGTGATGAAGTCGCTTCTAACTAGCGCTTTATTTTGCAGATAAAAAGCCGCCTTGAGGCGGTTTTTTATTGCTTGCCCGATCGGTGATTCGTGCGTTAGGCTTTGATTCAGTTAATTTATTCGTGTTGAAGGATGTGAGACGTGACAAGTTATCTATTTTTAATGGGAGCTATTATTTTAGAGGTTGCGGGAACACTCATGCTACCGTTGACGCAAAATTTTTCAAAACCCATCCCGACAGTTGCCTTGGCAGTTTTATTAACAACCTCATTTTATCTTTTGACACACGCGGTGAAGGTTATACCTTTGTCGGTGGTTTATGCTACGTGGAGTGGAGTAGGCGTGTTCTTAGTAGCCATCATGGCTTACGTCCTTTATGGAGACTTACTCAAGTGGCCAGCAATTCTTGGTTTATTTCTAATTGTTGGCGGTGTGGTATTGGTCAACACCTTTAGCGTACCTCACGCCTGAGAATAAAGATTATTCAGCTCTCTGGAGGCTTTCATATTTATGTCAGATAAAACAACTTCAAAGGGATGGTTTAGGTCGGCCTTGAGCAAGCTTAATAGAGTAGTGTCAGAAGATATGTCTGAGTATGACGAAGACGCCGATTATGATACTCGAGTAAAGTTGCCAGAATGGCAGCTAGCCGCTTTAAAGAAGCGCAAAAGAGACCAGAAATGCCAACAAAAATAGTTAGTCAGGATTGAAAATGACGACGTGCCGCAGATCAAATTGCACGGGAAGTTCATCACCAACTGCAATATCAACGTGACTGTGAGTTAAGCAGGGTACAAGTTGACCATCGTTCAGAGCTAATTCATAAAGGTAGTTAGGTCCGAGGAAAGATTTAGAAACAATTTCTAGCTTCGTATCGGACGTATCGTCATATGCAATATCATCAGGTCGTACTAGTAATTTAACGGTGTTGCCGAAGTCTTCAGGGAGCGTGTTAAGGGACAGGCTACCCAGGTTATTTCCCAATAAGCCTGCTGCATCAATACCCACGTTGATAACGGCACCTTTTCCAATAAAGTCCGCTGCAAATAGACTACCTGGTTTGTGGTACAACTTGTATGGGGTATCTACTTGCACAACATTCCCAGCATTGAGCAGTGCGATTTTGTCCGCCATAGCGAAGGCCTCATCTTGATCATGGGTGACCATGAGCGCAGTGACCTTGTTTTTCTTTAACAGCGATCTCACTTCAGCCGCTAACTGAGTTCGAAGTTCCGCATCTAGGTTAGAAAACGGCTCATCGAGCAACAAAATTTGTGGGTTTGGAGCTAATGCTCTTGCCAGAGCAATTCGCTGTCGTTGTCCGCCGGATAACTCATGAGGGAAGCGCTCTGCGACACTTGCTAGACCAACAAGCTCCAACATTTCAGTAATACGTAGGCTTTTTTCTCTACCTGAAAGACTGCTTAGTCCGAACCCAATATTTTTATTAACATTTAGGTGCGGGAAGAGCGCGAAATCTTGAAATACCATACCCACAGCTCTATCTTCCGGAGCTTTGGTGTGTTTTGGTGTGCTGATAAATTCTCCATGCAGACTGATACTACCTGTCGACACAGACTCGAACCCGGCAATGGCTCTTAGCAAGGTAGTTTTACCGCATCCAGAGGGTCCTAGTAGACAGCCAATTTCACCCTCTGCTAAAGAAAAAGTAGCATCAGAAACCGCAGTCATGGCTCCATACTCAACGGTTACTTGATCTAAGATTAATTGGTTATTCATTGGTCGAGCGCTCATTAAGAATACTTTTAGTGATTAGTAGTACCGGCAACAGTCCAATTATAACAATTGCGAGCGCGGGAAGTGCTGCATCAATTAAGCGCTCATCAGAGGCGAGCTCATAAGTTCGAACCGCCAGCGTATTAAAATTGAATGGTCTCAAGATTAGCGTGGTCGGTAGTTCTTTTAACACTTCTACAAAGACTAATAAAAGCGCGGTAAGCAGGCTAGTTCGCAGTATCGGCAAATGGACACGGCTGAGGACCCTGGCGGGTGTTGCGCCCAAAGAACGAGCTGACTCGTCGATACTGGGCTTGATGGCGGTCAACCCAGAATCTACGGTATTGAGAGCAACAGACAAGAATCTAATGACATAGGCAAACACTAGGATTCCTATGGTGCCGCTTAACAAAAGCCCGGTGGGGTAGTTAAACCATGCTTTACTCAGAAAATCGATTTGATTATCGAGCCAAGCGATTGGGATTAGCACACCAACCGCAATGACCGTACCCGGAACTGCATATCCAAGGCTGGCAACTCCTACGGCGCCAAGCTCCAATCGTGAATTGAAGACTCTTTTTGTGTAGGCTAAAAATATTGCGATTATTAAACAACAAAGAGATGCCAGTGATGCGAGAGCAAAACTGTTAAAGAGTAGGCTTAAAAAGTTTCCGTTGAAGTTTTCCTGCAAACGGGTTGCTGCCCAAAGAGCCAACTGCCCTGCAGGGATGATGAACCCGAGAGAAACAATTAGAATCCCAATCGATAACGCCAGTGTTGCGCGCCAACCCTTAAGTTGCATACGAGCCATTTTTTTTTGTGCGGAATCATGATGGAATCGAAGTCGTTGCCGAGACCATCGCTCCGCCAGAATAAGAGCAAATACAAATAACATTAAGAATGCACATAATTGAGCGGCGGTAGTCAGATCTCCGAGGCCATACCAAGTTCTAAAAATGCCTGTGGTAAAGGCATTAACGCCGAAATAAGCGACCGTTCCATAGTCGGCGAGGGTTTCCATCAGCGCCAGGCTAACCCCAGCGACAATGGCTGGGCGGGCCATTGGGATGGCTACTTGAAAGAGAGTTTCCCAAGGTCTCTTTCCGAGATTACGACTGGCCTCGAGAACTGCAGTTGACTGTTCAATAAAGGCGACTCTGACTAACATGTAGACGTAGGGATAAAGTACTAATGAAAGCATGCAAATGGCGCCGCTGAGAGACCTTACTTGAGGAAAATAGTAGTCTCCATACTGCCAATCAAAGATTCCCCTCAGAAGACTCTGGATGGGCCCAGAGAAGTCCAATATCCCTGTGTAAGTGTAAGCAATAATGTAGGCTGGCATAGCCATGGGTAGTAAAAAAGCCCATGAGAGAATCTTACGCCCTGGAAAATCACACATTCCCGTGAGCCAAGCGGCACTTACGCCTAGTATTAAAGTGCCAACGCCAACGCCAATCATTAGAATCAGAGAATTTGTTACATAGTCCGTTAGCACGGTTTCGAAAAGGTGTTGCCAGGCGGTTGAAAACGGTAGTAACAGGCTGGCAAATATAACTAACATCGGCAATGCAATAATTGCTGTGACAATCAATAAACTTGTGCGCCAACCGTGACCTGAAGGCTGTCCAGTAGAGTTCAAGGATGGCATTCGAGAGTTTATTTCCAACCCGCACGATCCATGGCTTTAATAGCCTCAGCATTATTACGTCCTAATTCAGTGACGTTAATGGTGTCTGCCTTAAACGAACCCCACGATTCCAGAGTACTACTGACTTGTACAGCATCTCGTACCGGAAACTCATTGTTGCGATCCGCGTACCATTGTTGACTCTCATCAGATGCCAAGAAACTGATAAGCTGTTTCGCTGACTCGATATTCTTTGCGGCTCGGGTGACCCCAATACCAGAGATATTGATATGAGTACCGCGACCTTTTTGATTGGGCCAGAATAGAGCTACCTTACTTGCTGCATCTTGTTGAGTTTTGTCACTGGATGAGATCATTGCTCCCAGATAGTAGCTATTGACGATTGCCACATCACATTGTCCGGCAGCAACGGCTTTGATTTGATCTCTATCCCCACCCGCTGGCGGGCGGGCGAAGTTACTTACTAACCCCGCAAGCCAAGTCTCAGTATCTGCCATCCCTTGAGAGGCGATCATGCCGGCTACCAGTGATTGATTGTAAATATTACTGGACGAACGAATACAAACTCTGCCTTTCCAAGTTGGTTCTGAAAGTGCCTCGTAGCTACTAAGTTCACTAGACTGTACTCGATCTTTGGCATAAACCAAAACCCTTGCACGAACGCTCAGTCCGTACCACTGACCATCTAAGCTACGAAGATGAATCGGAATTTTATTATTCAGATCAAAAGATTCGACTGCTTGAAGTACCCCAGCTTCTTGGGCTCGATAAAGTCGCCCGGCATCAACGGTTAATAGTAAATCTGCTGGAGAGTTCATTCCTTCGCTTCTTAATCTTGTAAGTAGGGCGTCACCTTTACTTGTAACGATATTTACGTTGATGCCAGTCTTCTGAGTAAACCGGTCTAAAAGAGGTTTTATCAATGACTCTTGCCGAGCCGAATAAATGTTTACTTCATCTGCAATTATTGACTCTATTGGCGCAATACCTACTAGGCTAACAACTATTGTGGTAATAATGGTATGAAATAACGAGGTAGAACGTTGCATGAAAGAGTCCTTTTTGGAGCAAATCTATATGAGAACGGTTATTATTATCATTTACGCGAAAAAAGCAAGTCAGGTTTGTATCTTTGCTGAATAATCTACAACCCTCTGTTAGTCTAAACAGCTTGTAACTAGGAGTTAACTTGATGAATAATTTTTGGCCAGTGCGAGTTTTACGCTTTGTCTCAGTGTTTTTTATACTCTCAGTTTGTCTGGGAATGTATTTTTATCCCGGAGGTAACATACATAATCCAACTCAGGCAGGCTATTCTTTTACTCACAATTTTTTAAGTGATCTTGGGGGATATCATTCACATTCAGACGAGGTGAATTTTATTTCAGGATTTTTCTTCAATATGTCGATGTTTTTTTTCTCGGCAGTGGGAATAGCTTTTCTTTATATACGTGCTTTATTTCGCGAAGACCATATTAATACACGACTTTCGTTTGTCGGTTCTTTGTTCTTTTTTGTAGGAACTGTTTTTTTTGCGGGGGTTGGTTTGACACCCTATGATCTCTACCTTGATTTACATGTGTTTTTTGCTGTCAACGCATTTAGATTATTAGTGCCCGCTGCGTTGCTGTATTTGATCGTTTTACTGCGAAGCGAAGTAGATAACCGCTTCGCTTGGGTCACAGCTGGATACTTGCTCTGTGTTGTTGCCTATGTTGGTTACCAGTTATTAGCTGGAAATCCTTTTGACAGTTTAGATGAAATGGTCAGGCAGGCTACAATTCAGAAGCTCATAGTGATAGCTAGTGTAGTTAGTATATTCTCATTGAGTTTTGCCTTTCAAAAGCAGATAGACATCATTGATGCAAGATCTAAGAGCTGAGATGGAGAGCAATATTAAAGTTGGGCATAAAAAAAGGGATGCCAGTTGGCATCCCTTTTTCTTGTAGCGGTTAAGTCTGAATACATATCAAACTTAATTTTCTATGAACTCATTAACTGAGTTTTAGAAGTTGTAGCCAGCACTAACGTACCAGAAAGCACCTTCAATACCCATTGGCGAAGTCTCATAGTAGATCGCGCCAAGAACGTTGCCGGGAACACCTTCTGCCACTGCACCTGCTGAACCATCAATCTTCTCTGCTTCTTGATCGAAGATATTCTGAGCACCAACAGAAACGTTGAAGTTATCGCTCAAGTCATAAGTAACTTCTACGTCAACAGTCATTGCTGAATCAGCATTAGTACCAAACCAGTCAGCATGTACTGCATAGTACTCGCCAAAGTAGTTGGCTCTCACAAATGCACTAACATTTTCCCACTGTTGGTCCATAGTGAAAGTTGCGCGATGGTTAGGAAGACCTTCTTCCAAACGCTTCACTTTGCTATCACTAGTCACATTACCTTGGTCTGAAACTTCGGTATCAGTGTAGTTATAAGCCGCACTAAAGTCAGTACTTCCACCCATGAGGTCAGCACCGTAAGTAGCAACAATGTCTAATCCTGAGGTCTCAGTATTGAAGTCGTTTGTAAAGTAGTTCACTTCACCGATCAACTCAGCGTTAGGAATGCCCGCAGCAGTCATTGCTGCACGCTGCGCATCCGTTGGAGCTGCGTTACTGGTTAGTGCGATACGATCATCGACTTCGATGTTGAACCAGTCAGCTGTTAGTTCAACTTCACCTAAAGTGGCTACGATACCAAATGCAAAGCTCGTAGATTCTTCAGGTTGTAGTTGCTCCGCACCAAGCTTGAACCCTGGAAGGGTTTGGGCTTGAGTTAACTGACCGTCAACAAGAGTAGTCTGAGTATTAACAACGTTAGCCTGACCCTGAGTAGGAGCACGGAATCCAGTACTGTGGGATCCACGAAGTGCAAGATCATCAGTCAACTGATAGTTGAATGCTAGCTTGTAGTTAGTTGTGTCAAGTCCACTGCTATAGTTTTCATAGCGAAGGGCACCTTGTACCAATAAGTCATCAGATACTTGGTTAGAAACATCTCCATAGACTGCATAGTTACGACGTGAGAATGCACCGGCTGAATCTGGTGAGAAACCAGCAAAACCGTGAGAACCTACGTTGAACCCTTGAGTAGCATATGGACCAGCTACCCAAGAAGATTCTTCCCCTGAGATAACAGAGAAAGTAGTCTCTCGCCATTCGTAACCATAAGCAACGCTTGTAGATCCATATTCTTTAGACATATCAACGTTGAAAGTTTTAGCTAACTGAATGTAGCTACCAGTTTCGAAGTTACGTGGGGAGTCAGGACCCATCGATGGGTTAAACGTGTTGTTCAAACCAAAAGATGATTCGTTGCGACCGACTGACCCGCTAACATCAAAAGAAGTTCCAGCCATTGGACCAGAAGCAAACTCTCCACTTCTACCCATTGTGAAAGATGAGTCAGTGATGTTACCGACGAAGCGTGGAGTATAACCACCAGGGGCTGCTTGGTTAAGAATGTAACAGTTTGGATCTGCGATCACTGCATCACGACCTGCATAATCGGCAGGATCAAGAGCTGTTGGGCAGTTACCAGACATGTCGCCAGTAACGTCAGCAATCAAACGAGTTCCATCACCTTTGGTGAATACGCCGCCACGACCATCAGGATTACGGTAGTAGAACCCGCCATCGATGTCTCGCTCAGAGTAGTTACCAAACATATAGGCTTCTCCGCCATTACCCAGATCTAAGCCTGAGTTGAAGAAGAAAGTAACGTCATCATCAATGATTGGAGCACCCCAAATTTGAGCGGGACGAGTCACTGTGTTGTTACCTGCGTCAATCAATGCTTGAGCATCTGGACGCTGAACGCTGCGCGATGTAGCTTCATTATCTTTCATCTGAAAGCTTATGTTCATAAAGCCAGCATCAGTAAGAGGCATACCAAAGTTGCCCATGATTACAGTTGTGTCGCCATCACCCTCACTGAATTGGCCTTGCTTAACTTTCAAGCTTCCACCTTCGGCAGAGTCGTTCAATACGAAGTTGATTACGCCAGCAACAGCATCAGAACCGTACTGTGCCGCAGCACCATCACGAAGAACTTCTACTGATTTCAGAGCGATACTCGGTATTACAGAGATATCTGGACCCTGTGAACCATCGTTTACACCGCCGCCTTGGAAGGCGATAACTGATGCACGGTGACGACGCTTGCCGTTAACCATGATCAAAGTGCTGTCAGAAGATAGACCACGGAGGTTAGCTGGACGGATCATACTCGCCGCATCACTAATAGGCTGTAAGTGAACGTTTAATGAAGGAACTGCGCTTTGAAGCTGCATCATCAGGTCGTTGCTGCCTGCTCTTCCGAGCTCATCGGCACTGATAACGTCAACTGGGACTGGTGAATCACCAACAGACCGCGGCGCTCCTCGAGAACCTACAACTACAACCTCTTCCAAGGTGGCAGTAGTCTCAGCCGCCGCTGGCAATACAACGCCACCAGCAATTATTGCAGCTGCAATAGTGTTAATTTTCCAAATATTTTTAGTTTTCATAATTCTCCCCTAGAGAAATTGATAACATGTTTAGTTTCACTCGATAAAGCTGAGTTCTAAAAATCAAAACCCTTACTGTTCAAGGATTTTTTACTCGGGATTGCACCTCTTTCCAAATAGAAAATTCCTGGATGCACGCCCCAGAGGTGGCCATACTACAGGAAATACTAATTAAATCTACCGTTATAATTGCATCCTGTGCTCAGCTTCTCAAAAGTGTGGGCTGCTTGTTAAAAAAACTTAGTGGCTAGCTATCATCCTTTATTGTCGAATTAATAAAGTAGTGCACTTAGATCTGTGTCATGGGGGATTTTGGAATGAGATGATGTCATGATATCGTTATTAATATGAATGACTGCATTACAATCCGATACTAAGAACATGGATGCTACCTTGCCCACAGATGATCATTTTATGAAAAGAGCGCTTGAATTAGCTCAGCAGGCTGCCAATCGAGGTGAAGTGCCTGTGGGCGCAGTGGTTGTTAGAAATGGCGAGATAATTGGTCAGGGACACAATCAACCAATCGCGAGCCATGACCCCACTGCTCATGCTGAAATTATGGCGATGCGTGATGCCTCAAAAAACTTAAGTAACTACCGATTAACTGGCTGTGATATTTACGTTACGATTGAGCCTTGCACGATGTGTGTGGGTGCGATGGTTCACGCTCGTATTAGGCAAATCTTTTTTGGAGCTTTAGAGCCAAGAGCGGGCGCGTTAACAAGTCAATTGCAGCTAATGGAAGATGACCTTTTTAATCACTCCATCCTCTGGGAAGGAGGAATCCTAGCTGATCAGTGCGCTACGGTACTGAGGGATTTTTTCCGTCAAAAAAGATTATAAAACTCTTGCTACTACACTAAATCGATGGCAATTGGGTGTTTTCCCAATCAGCTTTAGTATCAGATTCTGGCTTCTTTAGAGGTAAGCTTTGCTTTGATAGCGAATGAAGCTGCAGATAGTGTTGATAATACTGAATATTATCTACGTATAAAACAGGCTCTGCTCCTCGAGCATAGCCATGCTTTAACTTAGAGTAATATTCTTTTTTACTTAATAAAGGTAGGTACTCGCGAACATCTTCCCACTTATCAGGGTTTCTACCGCTGCGCTGAGTCAGGATTCGCGCATCCTCTAAATGCCCAAACCCTACGTTATATGCAGCTAGAGCCAAAAGTGTGCGGTCTGGCTCAGTAATTCTGGTAGGTAATTTGCGCTTAAGCTTAATAAGGTAGGCTGTTCCCCCTTGAATACTCTGTTCGGGGTCTAGGCGATTAGATATTTTCATTTCTCTAGCTGTATCAAGTGTGAGCATCATAAGACCGCGGACTCCTGTCGGCGACTTCGCCCGTGGGTTCCAATGAGATTCTTGATAGGAAATTGCAGCTACAAACTCCCAATCTAAAGAATGCTTTTTGGCGGCTTGACGAAATAGAGGCTCATAGGTTGGCAGCCTTAATTCGACTAATTTGCCCAGTCTTTTGGAGTCAGCAACTGAGAAATTATCACTCTGTGAAAGAAGTTGAGTCTTTAGTGCAACCATTTGACCGCTGGAACTGAAGTGGTCTAGAAATTGATTGGCGGCTGCCATTAAAGTCCCATCGCTGTGAGAAGCAAAAGCCCAGGATACGGGTTCAGATTCTGAAATATCAAAAGCTAATCCAGCTCTGGGGTAGATATGGCGATTTACCAAATAAGCGATCAATACTGTTACAACTATTGATACAGTTAATAGTGTAATCTTGATCTTCTTCATTATTGTCGAACGTATAGCTCAACCGACCCGGAGACAACAGCGGAATTACCAAAAACGGTCTTTCCCTCTATCAGGTTGCGCTGTCGCGGACGGTGAAGAGTCGGATGCAGCGACTTGTTAGGCAAGATTCTTAAGGAGCGGCTTTCAAGCTGTGTGCCATCTCAGGGTGACTCGGATCAAAACCTAATAGAAGGATACCCTCTCCAGAGCTAACACTCATGTTGCCGTTCATCCGATATAGCACAGGGCTATCAAATTCGAGCTTATCGCCGCCAGAAGACCTAAACTGCTCAACGATCTTTGCCTGCTGGGGTGTTCCTGGGCCGTATACCTTGGTGATCTCCCAATCCGTCACATACAAAGCTTCCTCAATAGGCATCAACTTCGACTCTTGCGTCTTGTAGTGGTAAAACCATATCGCACCAATAGCGATGGCTCCGAATAACAGCCCTATCAGAATGATGCCTGCCATTCGTTCAGACTTCTTGGTCGGTGTCTTCATTATTATAGCCTAACGTAGAGCTCAACCGCCCGTGTGACAACGACCAAAAACCATTAACGGAAGATTGCTCCGAAACAGAAAAATCATCACACGGGCACAGTAGGGTCGGATGCAGCGCCTTGTTCGGTTCAATTTTGGTCTTAAATCAAACGAGTTGTGACGTACCAAGCTGTAACAATCCAAGATGCAATTCCAATCAACAGTAGCACTATTGGGCGTCTTACGAAAAATCTAGCTACCGAACCAATACACACAAGTAGAGGTAAACAGATGAGTATGGAAAACAGTATCAAACACCATGCGGTATCTGTAATGAAACCATTCAGCTGAAAATCAAGATAGCCCATCAAGGCCGCCGATCCAAATATCCATATCGGCAAAAGAGTAAATGCGCTAAGCCAATATGCTGTGTTATTTCGGCTACCCTTCTCCAAGCGCTCACCACTGACGATACGCGATACGAGGTTGATTAGGATATTCATTCTTTTTCTTACCGAACGTAGAGCTCAACCGCACGTGTGACAACTATCAAAAACTATTAACGGATGATCGCTCCAAAACAGAACACCTGTC
>Ga0208970_1000563_pt1 | contig 11764 bp, 9 predicted proteins | sample AOAMet2_C49A8_35_2_FD_188078 | JGI IMG/M metagenome (GOLD analysis project Ga0208970, IMG submission 188078) | Ammonia-oxidizing marine microbial communities from Monterey Bay, California, USA - C0912_C49A8_35 (SPAdes) | ecosystem: Environmental > Aquatic > Marine > Intertidal zone | place...
ATTTGCAGATAAAGATAACGTAGAACATTTTGCATGGCAAACATCATGGGGAGTTTCATGGAGATTGATTGGTGCAATGATCATGGCTCATGGAGACGACAAAGGTTTAGTATTACCACCAAAAGTAGCTCCAATGCAAATAGTAATTGTACCAATTTATAGAAATGAAGAAGGTAAAAACAGTGTACTACCCAAAGTAGAAGAAATTCAAAATAAGTTAGAATCAAAAGACATTAGAATTCATGTGGATGATCGAGAAGGATTGTCCCCAGGATACAAATTCAATGATTGGGAATTAAAAGGAGTTCCGTTACGAATTGAAATAGGACCCAAAGATATAGAAAATCAAAAGATAGTTGTTGCAAAAAGATACAACCTAGAGAAAATAGATTTGAGTTTTGAGGAAATTGAAAAAATACCAATAATTTTAGATGAAATACAAGTGGAGATGTTAAAAAAAGCCAAAGAACAAGCCCAAAATAATACTCTAGAGATTACAGATTATTTAGATTTTAAATCTAAAATTGAAAAGGGAGGTTTCTTCAATTCCCCATGGTGTGGAAAATTAGAATGTGAAGATAAAATCAAGGAAGAAACAGGTGCAGAAATTAGAGTTATACCATTTAACAGTGAAGATAATACAAAAGAGTGCATTTATTGTAAAGAACCAAGTACATCAATTCCAATTTTTGCAAGAGGGTACTAGGGACAATTTAGGCGCAACATAATAATACAAAAAAAATATTTTTCAAATATGACGCTTAATCCAGAATTACAAAGAAATGAATCATTATTAGAACAATTTAAGGAAACAAGAAAAAGAACATTAGAATTAGTAAAAAATTTAGAAAATGATGATTTTATAGTTCAAACGGCATCTTACATGAGTCCACCTAAATGGCATATTGGACATGTAAGTTGGATATATGAAGCAATTATGAGTAAATTAGATAAAAATTATGAATTTCATTCTAAAGAATTCTCAGAATATCTTAATTCCTATTATCAACAATTTGGGGTTCCACATGATAAAGCATTAAGAGGAATCACATCAAGACCAACAATTAATGAGATTTTTCAATATTTCAATACAATTAATCAAAAAGTAGAGAAATTTATCGAATCTCGAGAATTTAGTGAAGAAGAAGAAAAATTAATTGTAACTGGATTTCATCATGAATGTCAACATCAAGAATTATTAGTATATGACTTACAGCATCTTCTTGCAGAACAATATTTGCCAGTAAGAAAAAATAAAATTAAAGTTCAACAACATAAACAAAAAGAATTTGTAGAAATTAAAGGCGGTATTTACACAATGGGACATAATGGAAAAGATTATTGTTATGATATAGAATTACCAGAACACAAAACATATCTACAAAATTTCAAAATGGGAATTTTTCCAATTACCAATCAAGAATATTTAGAATTTATCAATGATGGAGGATATGAAACATACAAGCACTGGTTATCAGATGGGTGGGAAAAAGTCAAATCAAATAAATGGAATGCTCCAATGTATTGGGAAAAAATAAATGATGAATGGTACGTAAGAGACTTTTTAGGAATAAGAAAAATCAATCCTAACGAACCAGTATGTCATGTAAGTTACTATGAAGCCGATGCATATTGTAAATGGGCAGGAAAAAGATTACCTACAGAGGCAGAATGGGAAAAAGCAGCTTGTTGGGATGAAGAAAAACAACAAAAAACAGTATTTCCATGGGGAGATGATAATCCAACTGAAGAAAAATGTAATTTATTGGAATCATATCATTGGGGATGTGCAGAAGTAGGAGCATATCCTAAAGGAAGCAGTAAAGCAGGTTGTCAACAAATGATTGGAGATGTATGGGAATGGACAAGTTCAGAATTTGTAGGATATCCAGGTTTCAAATCAGGATTTGATGAATATAACGATAAATGGTTTACAAATCAAAAAGTTTTGAGAGGAGGATCATTTGGAACTCCAAAAATGTCAATTAGAGGAAGTTATAGAAATTTCTTCAGATTAGATGAAAGATGGTTATTTTCTGGATTTAGATGTGTTGAAGATATTTAGTTTTTTGAAACCAAAGTTAATGAGAAATGTTTTTGTTCATCCAACCAAACATTTTTTATTTTAAATCCAACATCAGTTAATAATTTTTTAATTTGAGATATGTGATATTTATGGGAATATTCAGTATGAATTAATTCATTCTCATTAAAATTCAAAGAAAGATTAGATTTAGCAATTATTACAGATTGAGAAACTAAAGATTTCAAATTCATTTCTATTCTTTGATCACTTTCATTGTATATTGAATAGTGAGAAAAATTGTCAAGATCAAAATCAGCATCAAGTTCATCATTGATTCTAGATAAAACATTAAGATTAAATTTTGCAGTGACACCTTGGGAATCATCATAAGCAGACTCTAGAATATTTTTATCCTTAACTAAATCCAATCCAATCAAAAACAAATCATCAGAATTCATAGTAGAAAATATTTTTTCTAAAAATAATTTTCCATCATCAGGAGTAAAATTACCAAAGCTAGAACCAAGAAAAAGAATTAAATTTTTTTTATTATCATAAGTTTTAAGGAATTCTAAACCACCCTCATAAGTGTCAATTATACCAGTAATATGCAAAGTGTCATAATCTTTTAGCAATTGTTCAGAACTTTCAGTCAGGATTTCAGAAATATCTATAGGAAAATATTCAGTTTTAACCTGTAATTTAGTAAAAATATCAAGAATTAAGCGAGTTTTTACAGAAGCACCACTTCCAAGTTCTACTAAATTCATATTTTCGTCAAGATAGGAAGGTAAATCCTGTTTTAATTTTTTTAAAATACTAATTTCAGTTCTAGTCGGATAGTATTCAGGAAGTGAAGTAATAGATTCAAATAAATCAGAACCTTTTCTATCATAAAAAAATTTAGGATTAATAAATTTAGAATTTTGATTTAAGCTATAAGATATTTCTTCAGCAAATGATTTTTCAATTTTAGTAGCATGGGGTTTAAAATAACGAAGTTTGGAATCAACAACATATTGTTTATAATCTATTGTTTTTTCTGAAAAATCATTCAAGTATTAATTCCGTATTTATTTAACTTAAAATTCTTATCATAATTTTTACGCTTAGAACATATTTCTTGATATACATGATGAATAATAGAACAGTATTGACAGAAATATTAAAAATTGAAAATTTAAAAAAATATTATATAAAAAAGAAAATATTCAGTTCAGACTCATCAATTGTTAAAGCAACAGATAGTATTTCATTTTCAATTAAAAAAGGGGAAGTATTTGTATTAGCAGGGGAATCAGGTTCAGGTAAATCAACAATTGCAAAATTAATTCTGAAAGCAATACCAGCAGATGAAGGAAAAATTATTTTTGAAGATCAAGAAATAGATGAACAGAAAAAGAATTTACAAAAAATTAGAATGAATTGTCAAATGATTCACCAGGATCCATATGATTCAATCAATCCAAGAATGAAAATTAAAGATATCATATTAGAACCACTTGAAATTCATAATGTAGGAAATAAAGAAGAAAGACATAGAAGATTATTAGAAGTTCTAAAAGAAGTCAAATTAGAACCGGTTGAAGAAATTATTAAAAAATATCCACATATGTTATCAGGAGGACAAAGACAAAGAGTGGTGTTAGCTAGAGCACTAGCATTAAAACCAAAAATTATTTTGGCAGATGAGCCAGTTTCAATGTTAGACGTATCAATTAGAGCGGAAATGTTAGAATTAATGAAACAGTTACAAGAAAAATACCAAATTTCATTTATTTACATCACACATGATTTAGCAACAGCAAAATATTTCGGTCAAAGAATTGCAATTTTATATCTAGGCAAAATTGTGGAAACAGGTCCAATTAATCAAGTATTAGAAAATCCAAAACATCCATACACACAGGCATTAATTGATGCAATTTCAGAACCAGATCCTAGTAACATTCACAAAGTAAGAGAAATAAGAATTAAAGAATCAGATACAGAAAAAAGCACAAAAGGATGTAGATTCAAATCAAGATGTCCATATGCAATTGAACAATGTGACATAGAACCAAATTTAGAAAAAATAGAAAACGAACATTTTGCAGCTTGTCATGTTGAACTAAACTAAGTTGTTTTTACTGAAGGCATACGTTTGTCTTTATACGTAACAACATTAGAAACACCATTTTTAGGAAATACACCATAAATTAACTTGGCTTTTTGGATTACAGAATCTTTCAAAGAAACCATAATGAATTGACTTTCTTTAGATCTTTCCTCCAAAATTGTAGATAGTCTTTCAGCATTAGGTGCATCAAGATGTGCATCAACTTCATCAAACAAGTAAAATGGAGAAGGTTTGAGTTTCTGCAATGCAAGTACAAATACAATTGCTGCAAGTGTTTTTTCACCTCCACTAATTGACGTAGATTCTCTTTTAGGTTTATTTGGGAATTGAATCAAATAAGATATTCCAGAATTAAATATATCATCCTCATTCTGTAATTCCAACCAAGCATTACCACCAGTCATTTTATTGAAAATTAATCTAATTTCTTTATCGACTTTGTCAAATGCATCTAAGAAAGTTTGTCGTTTATCTTTTTCAATATCTTCAATAAATTTAACAATTGAATTTCTTTCTTCCTCCAAAGAATTCTTTCTAGCAGACATTGATCTATAACCATACGAAACTTCAAGATATGTTTCAGGAGCTTTAGCATTTAATGCATTAAGTGAAGATAGTTCAGAGGTTAAACCGTGAACAATTGTTTCAACATCAAATGTTTCCATATCTTTGTTAAATCCAAATGCTGAAAGAATTTGTTGCAATTTCACTTCATTTTCAACCAAATCACGCATATCACGAGTTAAAGAGTCAGATTGACGCTCAGAATTATTAATTTGTTTAGTTAATTCCCTATCCTTTTCAGTTAAAATTTTAAGTTTATCATCAATTTCTTGAACTTCATCAATTGAGGAACCAGAAGTAGAAATCAAATCCTGTTCTTTCTCTCTTAATTTTTCTAGAATTTCTCTCTTAGGATCTTTTTGTTTTTCTAAATCACTTATTTTTATTTCAATTTGTTTAGACTCAGAATCCAATGAATCTTCTTCATCATTCAATCTACTTGTTTGGGATTTTTCACGATTGTCTTGGGTTTGCATAGTAGTTAATTGTGATGATTTATCACGATACTCATTCATAATTGTTGTGTATAATTTTTCAATGTCAGATTTTTTAACATTAATTTTAGATAGCTCACTAGCAATTCTAGTTTGTTCTCCACTAGCATAGTTTTGTTCGACAATGGCAATACGATCAACTAATGATTCAAGATGAGATTCACTCGTTGATACTTCAGATACAATAACATTATTTCGGGAATTTAAATCAGAAATTCTTTTTGTTAATGTATCTTTCATATTTTTTGCAGAAACAATTCTAGACTTAAGATTAGAGTGATTTTCAGATGCAGATGTCAAAGATTTTTCAGAAATAGATAATCTTTCAGAATAAGATTGAATTGAATCATCTAATTTTTTTAATGAATATTTTTTCTTTAACATGTATTTTTTGATTAGACTAATAGATTGAACTAATCCATCAATATCACTACTCATTGAAATTAATTTTGTAAGTTTAGAAATTTTGGAATTGATATCGATTACAACAGTACCACCCTTAGCCTCAAAATATTCACCGGTCAAAGTGACTGATTTGTAACCTAATTGAGATAAATTATATGCAGATTCACGTGTTTCAGTTAAAATGATATTTCCAAATAGAAAAATTTTGAGTGCATTATAGGCATCATTAGACTTGACAAAATCAGATAATATACCAATAATTCCAGGTTCTTGAGGCAAAGTAAGTTTGAATTTTGGAATTGCATCCAGGGGGATTATCTTTAGTTTTGGAAGTTTTTTAGATCTTGCAACTTCTGCAATTCCAAGTAGGGTTGCAAAATCTTTTACAACTAATGCTTTTATCCAATCAGAACTAACTGCAAGAACAGAACGCTCATATTTTTTATCCCAAGAAATCATCTCATAAACTATTCCGTCAATACCCAATTTTGCACCATCTTCTTTTAATTTTGCAACAGTGTAATCTTCGTGCATGAATCCCTTAACAGTTTTAATTTTTGAGTCATATTGATTTGCAGCTTTATCAGATTTCTCTAAAATAAATCCCAATTCATCCATGTCATGAATTATTTTTGATTTTCTTGTTTTCAATTTTAAAATTCTAGATTTTAATTCAGCAATGGTAGCAGTATGGTTATTAGTCAAAGAAGATAATTTTGATTCTAAACTAGTTAATTCAACAATATCTTTTTCTAATTGAGTAAATTTTTCAGAATTAGATGTTATTTTTAGTGTGGATTCATCTTTTTCATTTTTTACTTTAGAAAGTTTTAGTTTGACATCATTTAATTGTGTATTAAGAATTTTAATTTTATTATCAACAACAGATTTTTTTGCAGCTGATTCTGATTGTGCTGTAAGGATTTTGTTCCTTTCTAGATCAATTAGTTCCAAATCATGATTTATTTTATTTTTTTGTTGATTAGTAATTTCAATAGATTCTTTAATTTTTTCAATTTGAGTGTCTATATCATGTCGAGCATTGTTAATTTCTTCTAATTCAATTTTAATTTCAGGTATACGTGAATTGATTTGATCAATTCTTTTCTTTGATGCAGAAATAGCAGTGTTATCAATTTCATATTGTTCCATTGCAGAACTAATTTCAGCATCAAGCTCAGATTTTGCCTTGGTGTAATCATTTGCAGCATTCATCAATGTAGATTTTTCAGATTCTAAAACTCCAATTTCATCCTTCAAAGTATTTTGTTCATTCCCAAAAGAAGTCATTTCTTGTGTCAAACCGTGTAATTTTGCCTCTTTATCAGATTTTTTACTAGAAATTATCTTCATTTTATTAGCAGCAGCAATTGCTTTGTATCGATTTAACTCACGTTCTAAAATATCATGACGTAATTTTTGATTTCTTTCTTCTTCCAATTCATCAATTCTTTTCTTGATTTCACCCATTTTTGCAAGTGCAATTTCAAGTCGTCTGTCTGCCTCATCAAGTTGTTTTATAGATTCAGATTTTTTATCATCAAAGTAGGATAATCCAATTAAATCTTCAATTGTTTTTCTTTTTTCTTCAGATGTGAATTCAGATATTCTAGTTACAGTTCCTTGCTGGACTGCATTTAATTGTCCAAGACCAGCATTAGCCATATCAAGTAAATCAAGAACATGACTTCGTTGAGTTTTCTTTTTATTAAGATAGTAAGTATTTTCACCATTTTCATCTAGTTCTCTAGTTATCTCAACTACATCACTATCTACTGGAATTTTTCTGTCAGAATTATCAAAATGTACACTTGATCTAGCCATTTTAGGTCCACGACGTGCACCCTCAATATCATGAATTAAAGATCGAAGTTTATCAACTCTCATTACTTTGGGTTTGTTTTCACCCATTGCAAAAATAATTGCATCCAAAATGTTACTTTTACCAGATCCATTTGGACCAGAGATCGATACAAGACCAGGTTCAAACTGAACAGTGGTATTTTTAAATCCAAATGATTTGAAACCAAAGATCTCTACTTTTTTTACATGTACCAATAGAGATCATTTTTCCTTAGATAGGATAATCGATGCTTAACAATTTTTGTTGACTCTATTGATTAATTTTTCTTGTTACATTATGAAATTTTTCGTAGTGGTGGTAATTATGAAATAACTTGTGTCAAAAAAGAATTATTCAAACTGAGCCTAGATATAATTAGTAAGAAAACAATTGAAAAATATGACGAGCGTAGGATTGATCCAAACAAAATCATACGTGAATAACAAAGAAGGGATTCAAAATATTTCAAAATTATTAAAAAATTTAGGCAATGCAGAAACAGAAATTGTTTGTCTTCCAGAGCAATGGTTACCAAATAATGAGATTAAAAATTACGATCAAGAATTTTTAGAATTTAAAAAAATTTCAAAAGAGTACTCAATGACAATAATACCAGGAGCATTTTATGAAAAAAATGGAAACAAAATATCAATTAATTCACCAGTTATCAGTCCAGAGGGAGAAATAATTGGAAAACAAGAAAAAATTCACCCTTATGACTATGAAAAAGAGACAGTTAGTGCCGGAACAGAGGCCAAAATTTTCAAAACATCATGTAAATTTGGAATAATGATATGTTATGATACAGTATTTCCAGGCGTGGCACAGAGGTTGGCCAATAAAGGTGCAGAAATTCTGTTTTCACCAAGTAGAATTGTAAAAAAAGGGATAGAACCATGGAAAATGTACGTACAAGTTAGATCTCTAGAAAATAGAATTCCAATTATCGCCCCAAATGTTGAAAATATAAAATTCGGCGGAAACAGCATGATAATAGAATTAGTAAAAGAAGAAAAAATAGTTAAAACAAAAATTACAAAACCAGAAGGTGGATTCGAAATATCAGCAGATATTACACTTTCAAATTATAAGAAAATGAGAATACAAAGATCAGAAGACAGGAATAAGTTTCAATAATCATTCATTTGCAACGAACTTTTCACAATCAGCCTTTGCTTTAACATCAGAAGTTTGTTCTATAGGGTGTTTCATTAAATATGCACTTGCAGGTTTAATTGGACCTCCAATCTTTCTGTCAAGAGCAATTTTTGCCAATCTAATTGCATCAATAACAATACCAGCTGAATTAGCTTTATCATCAACTTCCAAACGAACTTCCATATTATATGGAATGTTTGCCCATTGACGACCTTCAATTCGCATAAACATCAATTTTGTATTACCTAAAAACGGAATAAAATCGGAAGGACCTACATAAATCTGATCATCATCTAATCTTTCTTTTAATTGACTTTGAACACTTTCAGTTTTAGAAATTTTCTTAGAGACAAGTCTATCTTGTTCTTTCATATTTAGAAAGTCAGTATTTCCACCTACGTTAATCTGATAAGTTTTTTCAATTTTTGTTCCTCTATCACTACATAATTTAGCTAAAGTTCTATGAACAATAGTTGCACCAACTTGTCCCTTAATATCATCACCAATACATGGAATATTTTTTTCTTGGAATTTTTTTGCCCATGTTTCATCTGATGCAATAAAAGAAGGAATACAATTTACAAATGCAGTATTAGTATCAAGACAAACTTGTGCCCAGAATTCAGTAACCTTATCAGAACCTACAGGCAAGTATGAAACAATAATTTCAACACCAGTATCTTTGATTATTTGTTTTGCTTCAGCAGTAATTTGTTCAATGGTTTTAGTACTAGTAAGAGGATTAATTTTATTTTCTACCCAAATTCCAACACCGTCTAGTAAAGGACTTTCATGAATCATTGCATCTGTTTTAGGCATGTCATCTTTTGCAATCCAATTAACCATGTTAGGAGATTCGTAAATTGCATTCATCAAAGTATTTCCAACTTTATTTTCAGCAACATCAAATCCACAAACAAAATCAATGTCATGAATTCCATACCCTGCTAATTTATCATGAATAATTCCAGTAACTTCTTGGGAAGGATTTTTCTTATAATATTCGATTCCCTGAATTAGTCCAGAAAAACAATTACCAATACCAACTAATCCGACTTTAATTCTATCAGTCATACAGAATCTAGTAAAATAAGGCGGTTTAAAGCTTACTTAGATAAATAAAAAAACCTATTATTCAATGGGAATTAGAGTTAAAGTATGACATCATCAGAAATCATCATTAAAGAATTCAAAGAATTTAATTTAGAAGAAGGTTATCTAATTGACGGATTTCCATCAGTAGGATTCAGTAGTGCAATTGCAACAGAGTCAATGATAAACACATCACAATTTGAGTTAGGAGGAATAATTGATTCAAAAATATTTCCACCTATTAGTGTCATAAAAGAAGGCAAACCAAACTATCCATCAAGAATTTTTATCAATGAAGATTTGAAAGTAGGCGTATTCTCATCATATCTCAATTTAGATCAAACATTACATAGACAAGTATCAGAATCAATGTTAGAATGGTCAAAGAAACACAAAATCAAATTAATTGTAAGTAGTGTTGCAGTAAAATCAGAAAAAGAAAATTCTGAAATGATGGGAGTTGGAAGTACAGAATCAGCTAGGAAAAAAATTGAAGAAGCAGGGTTAAAGGTATTAGATCATGGAACAATTCCAGGAATTCCAGGAATGTTACTAAATGAAGGAAGTATAACAAATCAAGAGGTAATCGTAATAATTTTCAATACATCGGGAAAAGGTCCAGATTTCAAATCGAGTGCAGAATTATGTATGGCAATGTCAAAATTAATTCCAGGAGCATCGTGCGACATACCATCATTACAAAAAGAAGCTGAAAAGGCAGAAGCTACAATCAAAGAGACACAAGAGGAATCAACTCATCTAAAAGATTCAATGTATAGATAGATTTTTGATCATGAATACACAAGTATGAAAAAAATATGATCCAGATAATAGAATTTGCAGTTTTAGTTATAATAATTTCAGCATCAGGGGTAATGTCACCAGGACCACTGTTTGCAGCAAATATCACATATGGCTTAAGAGAAGGTGTAAAATCAGGGATTAAAATTGCAATAGGTCATTCAATTGTAGAACTTCCGCTTGTAATTATATTAGGAATTGGAGTATTCTCTTTAGAAAGTTTTCCAGAATTTAGAACAATCATAGCAATTTTCGGAGCATTCACACTTTTCGGATTTGCAGCCATGCAAATTAAGACAACATTAGAAAGAAAGAAAGAAAAAGAAACAAACCCAAAACAAGGACCAATTATTACAGGGATTTTATTTAGTGCCTTAAATCCATTTTTCATAGTATGGTGGATAACAATAGGATTCAAATTAATTTCAGATGCAATGATGATATGGGCATTTGCAGGAATACTAATTGTATTTGTGTTACATATTTGGATGGACTTTGCATGGTTAGGAATCACAGCATTTCTAGCATCAAAAAGTAGAAAAATTATTTCCAATCGAAATTATAAAATAATGATGTTAGGATTAAGTTTAACATTAATTTATTTTGGAATTACATTTTTAATTGAAATAATTGATTAACCACAATCTAAAATTTCAATTGTAGGACTGCATTGATTATTAAAAGAATCAATTTTTTCAAGAATGGATTCACAAAATTCAGGATCAAATGATTTTTCATTAACATTTATCTCATTTAAAATCACAAAATGTTCCACACCACAAGATGTATCATAAGTAAAGAAAATAACTACAAAAATAAAAATTCCAAAAATAGTTAGTAGTATATTTCTTAAATTACTCTTTAGTAATATCAATTTCCATATTTGAAACATTACGTTGTTTCCCATCTTGGGAAGTAAGGGAATCAGATGAAATTCTGACATCACTAATCACATAACCAACAGTGTCCATTCTTTTAATAATCATTTGAGATACATCAACTGCTTGTGTAATTCTTTTACCACGAGCTTTAATGGTAATAGTTGGTCGGGTTGATAGTTGAGTTAATGTTGCAGAAACATATGTCATAATTGGTTTTGTGCCAATGAAAATTACATTACGTTCTTCGGGTGTTTCAGATTTAGTTTCTTTTGAAATGTCTGAAGGTTCTGGTGTTGGTTCAGGTTCTGGTGTTGGTTCAGGTTCTGGTGTTGGTTCAGGTTCTGGTGTTGGTTCAGGTTCTGGTGTTGGTTCAGGTTCTGG
>Ga0208970_1000583_pt1 | contig 11596 bp, 9 predicted proteins | sample AOAMet2_C49A8_35_2_FD_188078 | JGI IMG/M metagenome (GOLD analysis project Ga0208970, IMG submission 188078) | Ammonia-oxidizing marine microbial communities from Monterey Bay, California, USA - C0912_C49A8_35 (SPAdes) | ecosystem: Environmental > Aquatic > Marine > Intertidal zone | place...
ATCCGTAATCATTTTTTCCATCTTTCACTTTACTTACAATAACACTTCCTTCCATTCCAGCATTTGCTACAATTTGTCTAAGTGGTTCTTCTAATGCTCTTTCAATAATATTGATTCCTGTTTGCTCATCATCATTTTCTCCAGTAAGTTTTTCTAATTTCTTTGCAGATCTTACAATAGCAACTCCACCTCCAGCTACAATACCTTCTTCAACAGCAGCTCTGGTAGCAGCAAGTGCATCATCCACTCTGTCTTTCTTTTCTTTCATTTCCATTTCAGAGGCTGCTCCAACATAAAGTACTGCAACTCCACCAGCAAGTTTTGCTAATCTTTCCTGAAGTTTTTCTCTGTCATAATCAGAAGTAGTACTTTCAATTTGAGCCTTAATCTGATTTACTCTTGCTTTTATATTATCTGAATCTCCCTCTCCATTTATGATAGTCGTATTATCTTTATCTGTAACTATTTTTTCGCAACTACCTAACATTTCAATAGTAGCAGCTTCCAAAGTAAAACCTCTTTCTTCTGAAATAACAGTTCCGTTTGTAAGGATTGCAATATCTTCCAACATAGCTTTTCTTCTATCTCCAAATCCTGGAGCTTTTACAGCAGATACTTTAAGAGATCCTCTAATTTTATTTACTACTAAAGTTGAAAGAGCTTCTCCGTCTACATCTTCAGCGATAATCATTAATGGTCTACCTGCTTTTGCAGTTTGTTCTAAAATTGGAAGAAGATCTTTCATTGTAGAGATTTTCTTGTCATAAATAAGAATGTACGGGTTATCTAATTCCGTTTCCATTTTGTCGGCATCTGTAATAAAATAAGGAGATAGATATCCTCTGTCAAATTGCATTCCTTCTACTACTTCAACGGTAGTTTCTGTCCCTTTCGCTTCTTCAACAGTGATAACACCTTCTGTTTTTACTTTTTTCATTGCTTCAGCAATTAAATTCCCAATTACATTGTCGTTATTTGCAGAAATAGACGCAACTTGTTCAATCATCTCGTAGCTATTGCCTACTTTCTTTGATTGTTTGTCAATATCTGTAATTACTATTTCTACAGCTTTATCAATGCCTCTTTTTAAATCCATTGGGTTTGCTCCAGCAGCAACATTTTTAAGACCTGAAGTTATAATAGCTTGTGCTAAAACAGTAGCTGTAGTTGTACCATCTCCAGCTAAATCAGCTGTTTTAGACGCAACTTCTTTCACCATTTGAGCTCCCATGTTTTCTAATGCGTCTTCTAGTTCAATTTCCTTAGCTACCGAGACCCCATCTTTTGTGATGCTTGGGCCTCCAAATTTCTTTTCAATTACTACATTTCTACCCTTTGGTCCTAATGTTACTTTTACTGCATTTGCAAGAGCATCTACACCTCTTTTTAGTGCATCTCTTGCATCTGTGTCGAATGATATGTTTTTAGCCATTTTAGATTTTATTTTTGTGTTATTAAATTATTGCAAATATGTCTGATTCTTTCATGATAATAAACTCCTCTCCTTCATGTTTAAGTTCTGTTCCAGCATACTTTCCATACAAAACAGTATCCCCAACTTTTACCGTAATAGGTTGATCTTTTGTTCCGTTTCCTACCGCCATTACTGTTCCTTTTTGTGGTTTTTCTTGTGCGTTATCTGGTATGATAATTCCAGATTGAGTAGTAGTTTCCGCTTCAGATACTTTTATAAGTACTCTATCAGCAAGAGGTTTAATTTTTGAGGTCATGTATGTATTATTTATATTAATATTTGTTATTACTTTAATTAAAGAGTTTCAATTATTATGCCAAATTAAAGAATGAGATAATTTCGGAAGAATTGTCAGATTCGTATGACACTTACTACAATGTTTAAGTAAAGATTAATTAGTCGTTTCTTTATGTTTTCCTGCGGGTTTTTTATGTTTCCTTCAAAAATTTAAATCCAAATATTGGAAGCAAGTGTTAAAACAATGAGAGAAATTGCTAAAGTCCAAGTAGCCTTTTCAAGGAAATCAGTAGTATTCTTTGCTCCCATTATTTGGCTTGCACCACTTCCGAAGGAAGAAGACAATCCACCTCCTTTAGGGTTTTGGATAAGAATAATTAATACTAGTAATACTGAACAAATAATAATTAAGATTGTGATAGCTGATATCATAGATTATTTCTTTTTTAAGTTGGTTATCAAATTAATTTGGTCGGCAAAGAAACTACTTTTTTTCGGATATTTCAAACTTAATTTTTTATAAGATTCAATTGCCTTTTCGAAATATTCTTGTTCTAGGTAAACACGAGCTAAAGTTTCTGTTACTAATTCATCATTTTCAATAATAGATGATTTTGCTGTTTCTGTAGGAGAAAAGAACTTATTTTTCTCTACTTTTATTGTAGGACTCTTTTCAATAAAGTCATTTATCAAATCTGTTTTTTCTTCAGAATTTTCTCTGTTAATTTTTTGTACTTTCGTAAGTGCTAACCACTCAGAGAAAGAATATTCTTCTGTTTCTTCAAACTCTAAAGGTTGACCTATTTTTAATTCTTCTTTTGTAGTAATTATCACCTCTTCTTCAACTTTTATTACTTTAATTGGGATGTTTTCTTTTGCTATTTCATTTTTTTTCACATCTTGTGATATAAGTCTGAAGAGTTGTTTTCTATTTAAAGAATAAAGAGCTGCTTTTTTAAGTTTTTGATTATATCTTACACTTTCAGTATTTAATAATCCTTTAGCAAGCAAAACATGTGAAATAGAGAATGAAGGGTGTTTTATACTTATATCTTCCAAAAAAGTAATATCCTTTCTATTTATTAGATTGGGGCTTTCAATTAACGATATGATTCTTTCCGTATTCATCACCAATTAACTACTGATTTATTGAAAATATCCTCTACTAATTCAGTGCAGATTTCCTCCATATAAGTTTCTTCAACTTGACTTAAATCTTCATCTGCAGGGAAATCTTTATATCTACTAAATGTAGAATTGAAATTTATATTTTCATCAAATTTATTTACAAATTTTACTTGCACTTTTATGGTTAGTCGGTTTTGTCTTGCTGTTTCATTCGCCTGAATAGATATTGGTTTTATAGTGTAAGAAGTTATTTCTCCTTCAAACGATAAATCACCATCATCTTCAATTTGCTCTAAGGAAGTCTGTCTAGTAAAATGTTCTTTTAGCATTTCAGTGAAAACAGAACTTAATGATGCGTTGACAGTAGTTGCTTTATTATTAAAATGATCTACAGAAAATGTTTTCACATCAGGAGAAATAGATGCTCCAGTGAAAGAATAAAACCCACACGAACTAAATATTGTAATTAACGATATGTACAGAATTTTCTTCATTTAGAGATTAAATTCTTTGATTTTCCGATATAGTGTTCTTTCAGATATTCCTAATTCCTCAGCAGCTAATTTTCGTTTTCCATTGTGTTTTTCTAAGGATTGTTTGATTAGCATTTTTTCATGATCTGCTAACGAAAACGAAGAATCTGATTCCTCAGGTTTATTTGTAGTATCATGCGAAACTAATGTAATTTCGTTCTCTGAGAGATCATTAAAAACTTGAGTTGTTTCTGTTTCTCCATCCTTTTTCATTAAATCAAAAGTAATCTTTTTTAGTTCTGTTAGATCTCTTTTCATGTCAAAAAGCACTTTATACAAGATTTCTCTTTCTGATAAGTCAGCTTTATTTTTATCTTCAAACAAAATAGGGGTATTTGAAGAATTCTTGTTTTCTGGTAATGAATCTAAGATGGTTTGTGCACTAATATTTCTTTCTTTTTCTATTACAGAAAGTTGAGAGACAAAGTTCTTTAGTTGTCGGATGTTTCCTGGCCAATTGTAATTTGTAATTATATCCATAGCCTCTTTATCTAATCGGATAGAAGGGGTGTTGTATTGCTCTGCAAAATCGGAAGCAAATTTTCTAAAGAGTAATGAAATATCTTCCTTTCTTTCTCTTAAGGGCGGAATAAAAATACTTACAGTATTTAATCTATAATATAAATCTTCACGAAATCCCCCATCCTTAATCGACTGAGGTATGTTGATATTTGTTGCTGCAATCACCCTTACATTTGTTTTAATTGGGGTAGAAGAACCAACTTTTATAAATTCTCCACTCTCTAATACTCTTAACAATCGAACCTGAGTAGATAGAGGAAGTTCTGCAACTTCATCTAAGAAAATAGTTCCACCATCTGCAACTTCAAAGTATCCTTTTCTGCTATCATGAGCTCCAGTAAACGAACCTTTCTCATGACCGAATAATTCACTATCAATTGTTCCTTCTGGAATAGCTCCGCAATTTACCGCAATATAATTGTTGTGTTTCCTCTTACTTGCTTGATGTATTATTTTTGGAATACTTTCTTTCCCTGTCCCACTTTCTCCGGAAACGAAAACTGAAATATCTGTAGGAGCAACCTGAAGTGCAATATTTATTGATCTATCAAGAAGGACACTATTTCCTATTATTCCAAATCTTTGTTTTGCTTGTTGAACTTTCATAATTAAATAGATTTACCTTTTAATGTCGCTGATGTACATTCATTTATTTTTACCATAACAAAATCACCTATATTATGATTTTCTTTTGGAAATACAACAACTGAATTATAAGTAGTTCTTCCATATAGAAAATCATCAGATTTTTTTGATGTTCCTTCTACGAGAACTTCATATGTATTTCCTAGTTTTTCTTGGTTTCTAAGTAGAGAATGTTTCATTTGTTTGTCAATGATCTCGGAGAGTCTTCTTTGTTTAATTTCCTCAGGAATATCATCTTCTAATCTTGCCGCAGGTGTATTTGGTCGTTCTGAATATTTAAACATGTATCCAAACTCATATTTTACATAGTCCATTAAACTTAATGTTTCCTTATGATCCTCTTCTGTTTCTGAACAGAAACCTGTAATAATATCCATTGAAATAGAACAATCTTTGATATTTTCTTTAATGTTATCAATTAGATCTAAGTATCTTTCTCTATTATATCCTCTGTTCATTAATTGTAAGATTTTACTACTTCCTGATTGTACAGGTAAGTGAATATGTTTGCAGATATTATCGTATTTTATCATTGTTTCTATTACCTCTTTACTTATATCTTGAGGGTTTGATGTTGAAAATCGGATTCTTAATTCAGGGCATGTATTTGCAACCTTATCTAATAAAATCGCAAAATTTACACTTTCTTTCTTGGTTTTTTCAGAAGATTTTCCAAAATCTTTTTTTGCCCCCCCTCCATACCATAAGTAAGAATCTACATTCTGACCAAGAAGAGTAACTTCTTTATATCCATCTGATACAAGTTGTTTACATTCGGTAATTATACTTTTAGGATCTCTACTTCTTTCCCTTCCTCTAGTAAATGGAACCACACAAAAAGTACACATATTATCACACCCTCTGGTAATGGAAACAAATGCTGTTACTCCGTTCCCTCCAAGTCTTACAGGATTAATGTCTGCATATGTTTCTTCTCTGGATAATATAACATTTACTGCTTTTCTGCCATCATCAACTTGTTTTATTAGGTTCGGTAAATCTCTGTATGCATCAGGTCCTACTACAATGTCAACTAATTTTTCTTCTTCTAGTAATTTATCTTTCAATCTCTCTGCCATACATCCCAATACCCCTACAATCATTCCTTTATTCCCCTTCTTTTTTATGGAATTATAAAACTCTAATCTTTTTCTGATTGTTTGTTCTGCTTTTTCTCGAATCGAACAAGTATTTACAAAAACTAAATCAGCTTCACTAATGTTTTGTGTAGTAGTAAAACTTTCTTCTTTAAGGATAGAAGCAACAATCTCGGAATCAGAAAAATTCATCTGACATCCATAACTTTCAATATACATTTTCCTAGAAGCATTAGGGTTGTTTGCTAAATTCAAACTTTCTCCTTGTTTGCTTTCGTCAATATCTTTTACAATCAATTGTTCTAAATTCATTTATTCATTTATTTTAGAACTGCAAAATTAAAATTTTTTGACAAACTATGACAATGTGTCAGATGTTATTTTATTTATATTATTATATAATATAGGTAAACTGACATAAAATTTTATTTGGCAGATTCAAATTTTATTTATTTTATTTGCAAAACTTTTTTAATTAAACTTTATAAAATCATTATGGCAAAGAACTTAGTAATTGTAGAGTCTCCAGCAAAAGCAAAAACAATTGAAGGATATTTAGGAAAAGAATTTTTGGTGAAGTCAAGTATTGGTCATATCAGAGATTTACCTAAGAAAGGAGGAATGGGAATAGATATTGAAAATGGATTTACTCCTAAGTATGAGGTCTCAGAAGATAAAAAAAATGTTGTTTCAGAACTAAAAAAGTGTGTAAAAGCAGCAGATACAGTGTGGCTTGCAACGGATGAGGATCGTGAGGGTGAAGCTATTGCATGGCATTTGCAAGAAGTTTTGAATTTAGGAAAGAAAGATACAAAACGAATTGTCTTTCATGAAATTACAAAGAAAGCTATTACAAAAGCAGTACAAAATCCAAGAGAGATTGACACTAATTTGGTAGACGCTCAGCAAGCTAGAAGAGTTCTAGACCGATTAGTTGGATTTGAACTTTCTCCGGTACTTTGGAGAAAAGTAAAACAAGGTCTATCAGCAGGTAGGGTACAATCAGTTGCAGTAAGACTCATTGTAGAGAGAGAGAAAGAAATTGAGAATTTTAAATCCATATCTTCATACAGAGTATCAGCAATATTTACAACCCCTGATGGTAAGACATTTAAATCAGAAGTTTCTAGAAGATTCCAAACTTTAGAAGGATCGGAAGTGTTTCTGAAACAATGTTTAACGGCATCCTATAAAATTTCAGAATTAGAAACTAAACCAGCGAAAAAATCTCCTTCTGCACCATTTACTACTTCAACATTACAGCAAGAGGCTTCTAGGAAGCTAGGTTATTCAGTTGCTCAAACTATGAATGTAGCTCAAAGATTATACGAATCAGGTAAGATTACATATATGAGAACTGATAGTGTAAATCTGTCAAATGACGCAAGGCAATCTTGTATTAATGAAATTACTTCCTCTTACGGTTTAGAGTATTCTAAAGAAAGAACATTTGCTACAAAATCTAAAGGAGCTCAAGAAGCTCATGAGGCGATTAGGCCGACAGATATGAGTAAACATAGTGTAGATGGTGAAAGTTCTCATCAGAAGTTATATGATTTAATTTGGAAAAGAACTATTGCTTCTCAAATGTCAGACGCTCAATTAGAAAGAACAATTGCTAAAATTGATATTTCTACTTCTGAAGAGCAGTTTACCGCAAAAGGTGAGATGATAAAATTTGAAGGATTTATGAAGGTTTACATGGAAGGTAAGGATGATGATTCTGAAGAGCAAGAAGGGATGCTTCCAAAACTCAATGTAAATGATAATTTAATAATGAATGAAGTTACTGCTATAGAGCGTTTTTCAAGACACCCAGCTAGATATGCAGAAGCTACTTTAGTAAAAAAGTTAGAAGATTTAGGGATTGGAAGACCTTCAACTTACGCATCTATTATTACAACTGTTCAGAAAAGAGGTTATGTTGTAAAAGAAAGTAGAGAAGGAGTAAAAAGAGACTTTCAATATTTGATATTGAAAGATGGTCAGATAACAAAGGAAGTAAAAACAGAAAACACAGGTGCAGAAAAAAACAAAATGTTTCCAACAGATATTGGAGTTGTAGTAAATGATTTCTTGGTTAATCATTTTGATGGAGTATTGGATTATGGTTTTACAGCTGGAGTTGAAAAAGAGTTTGATCAGGTAGCGGAAGGAAATAAAAAATGGAATGACATGATTCAGAATTTCTATGGTGATTTTCATTTGAAAGTAGAGGACGTAATAGGAAATGTAGAGAAGTCTACTGGAGAAAGATTAGTAGGTGAAGATCCAGTATCAGGTAAGAATGTATACGTAAGGATTGGACCTTTCGGACCAATGGTTCAATTAGGGGAAAAACAAGAAGAAGAGGATGCTCCTAAACCAAAATTTGCATCATTAATGAAAGGACAATCTATACAAACAATTACTTTAGAGGAAGCTCTAGATTTGTTTAAGTTACCACGAAATATTGGTGAGTTTGAGGGTAAGGAGGTCGTTGCTTCTGTTGGTCGATTTGGACCATATTTGAGATATGACGGGAAGTTTACTTCTATCCAGAAAGATGATGGTGATGATCCCTTAACTATTGAAATTGATAGAGCAATTGAGTTGATAAAAATTAAGATTCAAGCAGATAAAGATAGATTAATTTCTAATTTTGACGGAAATCCTTTAGTGCAAGTTCTTAATGGTAGATACGGTCCGTTTATTCAGGTGACTCCACCAAAAGGAAAGAAAATAAATGTAAAAATCCCAAAAGATTTAGAACCAAAAGAATTAACAAGAGAAAAATGTTTGGAATTAATGGAGAATCAACCTAAATCAAAGTACAATAGAAAGAAGAAATAAATGGAGATATCATCTAATTTCTTACCTTTAAATCCGGGATTGTATTCCGTAAAAGAAAGGTGGAACCCTTCACAAGTTGGTTTTCAGATTGATTCTCATTTACAAGAATCCTTTCCGAAAGTTGATTATGCTGAAATAGCTATTTTTAATGTACCTGAATTTGAAGGAACAGATAATATCCCTTCTTCATCAGAGTGTAAGATTAGAGATGCTTTTTATCGCCTCTATTTCGAGAATCTACCAAAAATTGTAGATTTAGGAACATTAAGTCTGATGCCAACAAGAAAAGAATCATTTGATTTAATTGTTGAGGTTTGTGGAGAGTTAATTGATAAGGGAATTATTCCTATTATTATTGGTGGTGGTCAAGATATTTCTTACGCTATTTATAAGGCTTACGCAAAATTAGAAAAGACCATTACTTTCTGTTCTGCAGATTCTACTTTTGATGTTGGTTTGCCAGATGACAAGCTAAAATCTAGTTCCTTCTTTAGTAAAGTTATTTCTTATAAACCAAATCACTTGTTTAATTATATAAATTTGGGTTATCAAAGTTTCTTTGTTAAACCAGAAGAGGTAAGTTTACTGAATGGATTAAATTTTGAACTTTATAGGTTAGGTCAGATTAAAAACAATATGCATGAAGCGGAGCCACTTTTGCGCAATACAGATTTTCTTAGTTTTGATATGTCTTCTGTAAAATCATCTTCATTTATGTCCAATGTATATTCTACACCAAATGGATTTGATAGTGAGGAAGTTTGTAAAATAGCTAGGTATGCTGGTATAAGTGATAAAATAAGCTGTTTCGGTATTTTTGAGTATAATCAGGAATTAGATCTCTCTAATCAGGGGTCCCAACTTATTTCTCAAATGATTTGGTATTTTATTGAAGGGTACAAATCTAGAAAAAATGAACTAAATCCAAATATTGAAAATTGCATAAAATATACTATTGTTTTTGAAGATGAACAGACAGAGATTGAGTTCTATAAAAGCCAAACTAGCGGAAGGTGGTGGATGGGAGTGCCTTTTAAGAACCCCAATACAGGAAGTTTCGATAATTATTTTGTAGCTTGTTCTTATGATGATTATCAGAATGCAAATAAAGGAGAGATTCCTTCTAGGTGGATGAAAACATATAATCGTTTTTTATAGGTTCTGATTTGATGAATACCTAAGAAAAACATGTGATTTTCTCTAATTTTATCTAATCTTAAAAAAAATACTTATATTAGCAAACTGAAAATCGAGTGTAATCTCAGAAATGAATATGAAAAAAACGATACTATTTATATCCTTAATCACCCTTTCTTTTGGGGTGTCTCAAGCTCAACACGTTCCTCAGTTTAGTCAGAACATGTTTAACAAATTAGCGAATAATCCTGCAATTGCCGGTAGTTCAGAATCAATAAACGCTACTGTTTTACACCGGAGTCAATGGATGGGTTTTGACGGAGCACCTACAACTTTAAATCTTTCTGTAGAGGGGCCTATTCCAATTTTAAGTGGAGGGATTGGTTTGAATATTGTTTCAGATGCAATTGCTGAATATAGTAATTTAGGACTACAATTGTCTTATGCTTATCAAACAGATTTAGGAGAAGGTCAGTTAGGGATAGGAGCTTCTGCTGGTATGTTCCAGAGTGGACTAGATGGAGGAAATCTAAATCCTGCAGACCCAGAGAATTTTGCTACGGAAAGTGGCTCGGCTATGGATTTTGGAGGAGGATTATATTACAATACCCAAGACGTTTATATTGGACTTTCTACTTTACACATAACAGAACCTACTATTGAAAATGAAGAGAATATTCTCGGATTATCTCGTCATTATTTTCTTTTAGCGGGTTATAACCATGAAATAAATCCATTAGTTTCATTAAATCCATCTATTTACTTAAAATCTGATGGTTCTACATCTCAATTAGATGTAAATGCAATAGTTCAGTACAATATTCAAGACAATAAAAAGCTTTGGGGAGGCGTTAGTTATCGATTAGACGAAGGAATTGTGTTACTAACGGGTATGAATATTACTGAAGATTTAAAACTGGGAATTGCTTATGATGTTGTTCTGAATGGAATACAAAATAACAGTCTTGAGTTTATGTTGGGTTACAGTTTTAAGGTTGATTACGACAGACCAGTAAGAAGTTATAAAAATCCAAGATACTTATAGAATTACAAACATTTCACGTATTAAGTGAATTAAATTAAATGAATATGAAAAAAATATTATTTTTAAGTTCAATAGTTGCTTTATTAAGTAGCTGTGGAGGTTCTGGAAACGGAGAATTAATTGGAGGTCTAGATCGATCTTCTTGGAATCCAACAAATCCTTATGGAATGATGTTTATTCCACAAGGAAGTTTTATTATGGGACCGTCTGATCAGGATGTGCCATTTGCAAATGTTTCTACTAATCAGAGAGTTTCTGTAGGAGCTTTTTATATGGATGAAACTGAAATTACAAATAACGAATATCGTCAGTTTGAGAGATGGGTTGTTGATTCAATTATTCGAAGTTACTTAGGTAAATTCCAAACGGAAGGACCTAGGAATGAAGTTACGTTAGTAAAGAGTAATTACTTAATCAATTTAACTGAGATTAAGAATAATGATGAAATTTCACTGAATTTATATAATCGTTGGATGGGTGAAGACGAAGAAATTGGATGGAGAGAAATAGACCCTACAGAGGATGATGAAAATTATGAATACGCAGATGATGACGAAAATTTATCTGCAGATTATTTCGGAGGTGTAGATGATGAAAGAGCTGTTTATTTACCAAAGATTGATTGGAATGCTAGAATTTCTGAAGATGAACGTAAAGAAGTATTTCATAATCTTTTTGTTAAGAGCTATGTAGATGGAGATATAGTAAAGGAGGAAAATAATTTTATTTATAGATATGAATTTCTAGATGTTAAAGCACTTGCTAATCAAAATAAGATAAATGAGGAGACTATTGATGATATGAGTGGTTCTGACTACAGAAAAAAGTTTGTTGTTGATACAGTAGTAAATATTTATCCTTCTACTTTAGATTATCAATCAGATTATGCATATGCTAATAATGAAACAGACGCTACATTAAACTATGAACATATTGCATTTGATGA
>Ga0208970_1000590_pt1 | contig 11479 bp, 10 predicted proteins | sample AOAMet2_C49A8_35_2_FD_188078 | JGI IMG/M metagenome (GOLD analysis project Ga0208970, IMG submission 188078) | Ammonia-oxidizing marine microbial communities from Monterey Bay, California, USA - C0912_C49A8_35 (SPAdes) | ecosystem: Environmental > Aquatic > Marine > Intertidal zone | place...
GTAAAAGATTACAAGTTCCTGATGACTTTTTCACATATAGTAATTCACTAGGATTTCAACAATATCATCTAGAAAATTCTCAATCATTTTTTAGTTTTACTGATGGAACAGCAAATGATCTTAACTTTAATGCCAATTTTGGAAGAAATTCTGTTGATCAACCAATCTATGCAAGAAGAGGTTCTCAATTTAGTTTAGATCTAAAACTTACTCCTCCTTATTCCTTATTTGATGGTATTGATGATTATTCAAATCAAACTGATCAAGAGAAGTACAAATTTATAGAGTATTACAAATGGAATTTTAAATCCAAATGGTATTCTGCTTTTACGGATAAATTAGTTCTTGCAACTCGTATGGAGATGGGGTATTTAGGAATGTATAACAAAGGAGTTGGAGCCGCTCCTTTTGGAAGATTCTATCTAGGTGGAGATGGAATGAGTGGAATGGGATATCAATTTGATGGTAGAGAATTAATTTCGTTAAGAGGTTATTCTAACAATTCTGTTTCTCCACAAACAGGAGGAACTATCTTTAACAGATATTCAGCAGAATTAAGATATGCAATTAGTCTTAATCCGGCTTCAACTGTATACGCCTTAGGATTTTTAGAGGCTGGTAATGCTTGGGATAATTTTGATTACTTCAATCCATTTTCAGTTAAAAGATCTGTTGGTGTCGGGGTAAGAATTACCATACCAATGATGGGGCTTATGGGACTTGATTATGGTTGGGGATTAGATGAAATTCCTGGAAATCCAGATGCAAATATCGGACAGTTCCATTTTTCTATAGGACAAACTTTTTAAAATAAATAATTATGAAAACAACAAAAACACTATTCTTACTTATTGTAACTCTGATGACTTCAATAAGTACTTACGCACAAAAATTTGCTTATGTAAACTCAGATTATATTCTGTCAAAAATGACAGAATTTGCACAAGCCGAAGAAAAAATTGATGATTTTTCTAAAGAATGGCAATCTGAAATTGAATTAGCTTATGAAGAAGTAGAGCAAATGTACAGAGACTACCAATCTGAGCAAGTATTACTTACGTCTGAAATGAAAACCAAAAGAGAAGAAGCTATTATGGAAAAAGAAAAATCTGTTCAATCATTGCAACAGAAATATTTTGGGAATAATGGAGATCTTTACAAGAAAAGACAAGATTTAATAAAACCAATACAAGATCGTATTTTTGATGCGGTACAACAATTAGCGGCCAGTAATAAATATTCTATTATTTTTGACGCTTCAAGTGATTTAATCATGTTGTATTCAAATCCAGACTTAGATAAGTCGGATAAAGTATTAGAATTGATGGGATACTAAACAGAAATTAAAAAAATAAAATGAAAAATAAAATGAAAAAATTAGCACTATTAGCAATATTCGGACTATTAACTTTAGGTTCTTCTGCTCAAAAATTTGGACACATTAACTCTCAAGAGTTACTCTCATTAATGCCAGAAAGAACAACTGCAGAAACATCATTACAAGATTACGCAAAAGGATTAGAAAGCCAGTTAATGTCCATGCAAACTGAATATCAATCAATGGTAGAAAACTACCAAAATAATGAAGAAAGTTATGATGACCTTACAAAACAAGATAAGATAGCGGAAATTCAAGGATTAGAACAAAGATTAACCACGTTCCAACAATCTGCACAAGCTTCTTTACAAGAAAAAGAACAAGAGTTACTAAAACCTATCTTGGAAAAAGCTCAAAATGCTATTGACGTAGTTGCGGAAAAAGGAAAATACACATATATATTAGATAGTAGTTCAGGTTTTATACTTTACTCAAAAGATAGTGAAGACATTCTAGAGAAAGTAAAGTTAGCATTAAAAATATAATCTATTCTTAAATATAAATCTTAGAAAAGCATCTTAATAAGATGCTTTTTTTATACCTTTAAATCATGAAAAATTCTCCAATTGGTATATTTGATTCTGGTATTGGTGGCTTAACGGTTGCTCATGCTCTAAAAGAGCAAATGCCAAACGAATCAATTATTTATTTTGGAGACACAAAACATTTGCCTTATGGTGAAAAATCTGAAGAATCAATAGTCAATTTTAGCACAAAAATCAGTAAGTTTCTTGTGAATCAAAATTGCAAAGCAATCGTTATTGCATGTAATTCTGCTTCTTCTGTTGCTTTTGATGTTGTAAAAAAAGAAGCTAAAAATATATCTGTATTTAATGTAATTGATCCTGTTATTAAAGAAGTAGTAAAAGTGTGTGCTGATTATAATATTGGCGTTATTGGAACAAAAGCAACAATTAAATCAAATGTATATGAGCATAAAATAATAAAATTATGCAAGAGCTCAAAAGTATCTTCTTTAGCTACTCCACTACTTGCCCCAATGATTGAGGAAGGATTCATTAATGAGGATATTAGCCATACAGTAATTGCTAATTATTTATCCAATAAAAAATTAGCTAATATTGATCATTTGATACTTGCTTGTACGCATTACCCTTTAATTCATCAGGAAATTAAAGATTATTATAACGGAAAAGTAACTGTAATTGATTCAGCTAATATTGTTGCAAAGTACATTGCCAAACAACTTGAAGAAGATAATCTACTAAATACTAGAGAATTAACTGAACATCATTTTTATGTTTCTAACTACACTGAATCTTTTGAAAAAAGTGCTCGATTCTTCTTTCAGGAAGAAATACAATTAAAAGAAATTAATCCTCATTAATGTGACAACGAAAATACATCATATAATTATCCTGCATAATATTATATGTTAGTATTTTTGCTAATGTAAAAAATAAGATATGAATTATAGTATATATGTAGAAAGCACTCCAAATCCGGAGGTAATGAAATTTGTTTCGAACAGAATGCTTGCAGATAAAAGCTTAGAATTTTTAGATGCGTCCCAAGCAAAAAACATCCCACTAGCAAATGAATTATTTAAACTTCCTTTTATAAAAAGTATCTTTATAAGTACAAACTTTGTGTCTATAAATAAAACGGAGAATGTTAATTGGGATGATATTGCACTTCAAGTCCGTTTGTATATTTCAGATTACCTAAACTCGATTGAGATTATGAATCATACCGATAATATTCAGTCAGAGCCAATTGAAGAAATACAGGAAGATTCAAAAGTGACAAATGAGAAAAGAGAATTTAATGGAGATGAGAGAGAAATTGCTGATATCTTAGATGAATATATTCGCCCAGCAGTTGAATCTGATGGTGGCGCGATAACTTTACATTCATACTTGGATGGAGTGGTTTCTGTAAATTTAAGTGGAGCGTGTAATGGATGCCCTTCCGCAACTATAACGTTAAAGCAAGGGATTGAAGAAATTCTAAAACAAAAATTAGGAGATAAGATAAAAGAAGTTGTTTCAAATAATAACTAATGAAAAAGGTCAGATAATTATCTGACCTTTTGTTTGTAAATTATTAAAATTTATTTAAGCGTGTAACCTATCTTTTTTCGCTAATAATTCTTCTTCTGATTCTACATGATCTTCATCATCAATACAGCAATCTACCGGACAAACTGCAGCGCATGCTGGTTCTTCATTAAACCCTTTACATTCAGTACATTTATCTGTAGCTATATAAAAGAATTCATCCGAGAACCCTCCATCTTCTCTCTCTACATCATTATCCATAGTAGTTCCTTCAGATAGTTTCCATGGTTCGTCTGGTGCATAAATTGCAGTATTTGGACATTCCGGTTCACATGCTTCACAATTGATACAATCATCAGTAATTCTAATTGCCATTATATTATTTTTTAATTATTATATTTAAGTTACAAAAATATAGATTTTTCTCTATGAAATTACATGTAAGAATAATTTATTATGAATCTAAATTACTTAAAAAAAAATGAAAAATAAGTTTATAAGTATAATTAAGGTTTGTACTTTTGTAATCACTAAATTTCCTCAAAATAAAAATGAAAAAAAATACAGAACCTATTGACTTAGAAAAGGTTGTGATTAAATTTGCAGGGGATTCAGGAGATGGAATGCAGTTTAGCGGAAACCAGTTTACTAATACATCAGCACTCTTAGGAAACGACTTAGCTACTTTCCCAGACTATCCTGCAGAAATTAGAGCTCCTCAAGGTACTATCGCAGGAGTATCTGGATTTCAGATACATATTGGAAGTATTCATATAAACACACCAGGAGATATTGCAGATGTATTAGTTGCTATGAATCCTGCTGCACTAAAATCAAATAGAAAATCTATTAAGAAAGGTGGAATAATTATTGTAAATGTAGATTCTTTTACAAAAAAAGATCTTGAAAAAGCAGGTTACGATAACTCACCTCTATCTGATAACTCATTAGATGAATTTCAAGTTATTGAAGCTCCAATAAGTAAGTTAACAAAAGAGTCTTTAAAAGATAGTCAATTAAGTTCAAAAAGTATTAGACAATCAAAAAATATGTTTGCTCTTGGTATTGTTTATTGGATGTTTAATCGCCCAATGACTGCTACTGAGAATTTTATTAATAAAAAATTCTCAGAAAAATCAGAAATAGCAAAAGGGAATATTAAAGTTCTTCATACTGGATATAATTTTGCAAATACTATTGAAGCTTTTTCTTCATCATATACAGTAAAGTCTGCAAAGCTAGAAAAAGGGAGATATCGAAATGTTATGGGTAATCAAGCGATTGCATGGGGATTTATTGCAGCTTCTGAAAAATCTGGTAAAGAACTGTTTTTAGGATCCTATCCAATAACTCCTGCCTCTGATATACTTCATGAGCTAGCAAAATATAAAAATCTTGGAGTAAAAACATTTCAGGCTGAAGATGAAATAGCTGGAATTTGCTCTGCTATAGGAGCTAGTTTTTCTGGGAACCTTGGAATTACAACAACTTCAGGTCCTGGTTTTGCACTAAAAGGTGAAGCTCTGGGATTAGCTATAATGACAGAATTACCCTTAGTAGTAGTAGATGTACAAAGAGGAGGTCCTTCTACTGGTCTTCCTACAAAAACAGAACAATCAGATCTGATGCAAGCTCTTTATGGTAGAAATGGAGAGAGTCCAGCAGTTGTAATTGCATGCTCAACTCCATCAAATTGTTTTGACTGGTCATTTATGGCGTCAAAAATTACTCTAGAATATAATACTCCTGTTATTTTACTTTCAGATGGATATTTAGGAAATGGATCAGAACCATGGAAAATAAAAACTGTAAAAGACATGCCAGATATTACTCCTTTAATTGCAAAAGAAGGTGAGAATTATCAACCGTATTTAAGAGATAAGAAAACACTTGCTAGAAAATTAGCCATACCTGGCACGAAAGGATTAGAACATAGATTAGGAGGATTGGAAAAAGAAGATATTTCAGGTAATGTTTCTTATGATTCAGAAAATCATGAAAAGATGTGTAATATAAGATCTGAAAAAATAAAAAAAATATCAGAAATAATTCCAATTCAAGAGGTTTATGGAAAAACAAATGCTGATTTATTAGTTATTGGATGGGGAGGAACTTATGGATCTTTATATTCATCTGTAGATAATCTAATAAATGAGGGCAAGAGTATTGCGTTAACCCAATTTAATTACATCCATCCTCTGCCAAAAAACACACTAGAGTTACTAAATAGATATAAAAAGATTGTGGTATGTGAATTAAACTCTGGACAATTTGCTAATTATTTAAGGATGAATTTTCAAGGAATAATTTTTGAACAATATAATAAATTGCAAGGACTTCCTTTTACAACCTTAGAACTTGAATCTCATTTTAAAACTCTATTAGACTAGTAAATATGGAGAATTTAACAAAAAAAGACTTTACAAGCGACCAAGAAATTAGATGGTGTCCAGGATGTGGAGATTATGCCATATTAAATTCTATGCAAAAAACTCTTCCAAATTTAGGAAGAAAAAAAGAAGACTTTGTTTTTATCTCTGGGATAGGATGCTCCTCAAGATTCCCATATTACATGAATACTTATGGATTTCACAGTATTCATGGTAGAGCACCTGCTTTTGCAACTGGAATTAAATTAGCAAATCCAAATCTAAGTGTATGGCAAATTACTGGAGATGGAGATGCTTTAGCAATTGGAGGTAATCATTTTATCCATGCTCTTAGAAGAAATATTGATATTAATATTTTACTCTTTAATAATGAGATTTATGGACTTACTAAGGGTCAATTTTCTCCAACTTCTCAAAAGGGCATAAAAACAAAATCGAATCCACATGGAACTACAGATACTCCATTTTCTCCATCTGACTTGGCAATAGGATCACAATCTTCCTTCTTTGCAAGAGTTGTAGATACTAACCCAAGGTTAATGCAATCAATATTCATAGAGGCAGAACAACATAGAGGAACATCCTTAATTGAAATATTACAGAACTGTGTTATCTTTAATGACAAAACTTTTGATGCTATTACTGGAAAAGATTTTAAAAAAGACGCTCAACTTATTTTAGAAGATGGTAAACCAATGATTTTTGGATCAGAGATGAATAAAGGAATTACTCTTAATGGATTAAAATTAGAAGTAGTTACTATTGGTGAAAATGGAGTGAAAGAAGAAGATGTTTTAGTTCATGACGCTAAAGAAGAGGATCCTACTCTGCATGCTATGTTAGCTCGTATGCAACCACCAGAATTTCCTGCGGCATTAGGAATTATACGAAGTGTTAAAAGAAAAACTTTTGACAGTGGAGTTCTTTCTCAAATAGAACACGAGAAAGAAAATTCTAAGTTTAAGACTATTGATGAACTTATAAACTCAGGAGATACTTGGGAAGTATAATACTAGCAATTAAGAATAGTTATATTATTATCTAGTAAATTTATATACCTAAGGTTTTTTTAATATCTCCCTCTAGTAAATAAGTAGTTGGATCTTCTAAATATTCTTTTACTCTACACAAGAACCCTACTGATTCTCTACCATCAATTATTCTATGGTCATACGAAAGAGCTACATACATCATTGGTCTAATCATAACTTTACCATCAATCGCCATTGGTCGTTCTATAATATTATGCATTCCTAAAATTGCTGATTGAGGAGGGTTAATAATTGGAGTTGATAACATAGAACCAAATACTCCACCATTTGTAATGGTAAATGTACCACCTAACATTTCTTGAATCGTAATTTTACCATCTCTAGCTTTTATTGCCAAACGCTTAATATCTGTTTCTATTTCTTGAAAAGTCATCAATTCTGCATTTCTAACCACAGGAACCATCAATCCTTTTGGTGCACTTACCGCAATACCGATATCTGTATAATTATGGTGAATTACTTCATTCCCATCAATCATTGCGTTTACATCTTTAAACTCATGTAAAGCAGTAGTAACTGCCTTAGTAAAGAAAGACATGAATCCTAAACCAACTCCATATTTTTCTTTAAATTGTTCTTTATATTCTTTTCTGATTTTAAATATTTCTGTCATATCTACTTCATTAAAAGTAGTCAGCATAGCTGTTTCATTTTTAACAGAAACTAATCTCCTTGCAATCTTTCTTCTTAAAGAAGACATTTTCTTTCTTGAAGTTCCTCTTGGACCATCAGTAGAATTCCCTTGGATCGCCCCTAACACATCACTCTTAGTAATTTTACCAGCCTCTCCTGTTCCTTTTAACTCCTTTACCAAAATATCATGCTCACTAATCATAGCAGATGCCAATGGAGTTGCTTTTTCAACTCCTAAATTTGTTTCTGAATTTAAAGTTGATTTTGGAGTTTCACTAACTTCCTCTTTAGTATCTTTTATTTTTGATTCTCCTTTTGCAGAAGTATTAATAATACATACAATATCTCCTACTGCAACTGTTTCACCATCACCTACAACAATTTTGATGGTCCCACTTTCTTCAGCTGGTAATTCCAAAGTTGCTTTATCAGAATCTATCTCTGCAATAGATTGATCTTTTTCTACATAATCGCCATCTTCAACTAGCCATTCTGCAATTTCAACTTCCGATATAGATTCTCCCGGACTTGGGACTCTCATTTCTAATAACATGTCTTAATTTATTTAAAAACTTTATCAATTATTTCATTTTGCTGCGCGGCAGATCTTTTACTAGAACCACTCGCAGTTGCTGCTGAAGCACTTCTGGAGATTACATTTATGCCTAAGTCTCTTAATTGAGATAAAATAAATGTCCAAGCTCCCATATTTTCTGGCTCTTCTTGTACCCAAAGTAATTCTTTTGAATCATACTTTTTAATCAGTTCCTTTATCCGTTCAATATCTAATGGAAATATTTGTTCTAATCTTACTAATGCAACTTCTTCTGATTTTTTTTCTTCTCTTCTTTCTAGTAATTCGTAATATATTTTTCCACTACAAAATACTAACTTCTTTACTTTTTCAGCATTAATTTTATCATCAATTATTCCTTCAAATTTTCCATCTGCCAAATCTGAAATTGAAGAGACGCATTTTGGATGCCTCAATAAACTTTTAGGAGTAAATATAACTAAAGGTTTTCTATATTCTCTTTTCAGTTGCCTTCTTAATACATGATAAAAATTAGAGGGAGTAGTACAATTCACTATTTGCATATTATACTTAGCACACATTTGTAAATATCTTTCCAATCTAGCAGAAGAATGTTCAGCTCCTTGTCCCTCGTATCCGTGAGGCAATAAAATTACCAATCCACTCATCACCTTCCATTTGTCCTCCGCACAAGAAATAAATTGATCCAACATTATTTGAGCTCCATTACTAAAATCCCCAAATTGTGCCTCCCAGATAGTAAGCGTATTAGGCAAAGTTATAGAGTAACCATAATCAAAACCAAGTACTCCATATTCTGAAAGTGAGGAATTATAGACCTCAAAATTGGCATTTTCACTTATCGTATTTAAAGGACAGACTTCCTCTTCCGAATGTTCTACTTTAAGAATTGCGTGCCTATGAGAAAAAGTCCCTCTCTCCACATCTTGTCCACTTAACCTTACATCATGTCCTTCGTCTAAAAGAGAAGCGTAAGCCAATAACTCTCCCATTGCCCAATCCAATTTATCCGTTTCCTCTACCATCTTTTTTCTATCTGAAAGTAACTTCCTAGTCTTCTTGAATAATTTTTCTGATTCTGGAATATCGTATAAATATTTTGATAGTTTCTTTAATTTTTTCTGATTAATATTAGTTAATGATGAACCTGCAAAATCAGCATCAAAAGTTCTTTTTATATCACTCCACTCTTCTTTTAAGAAACGTGTAATTTTTGCTTTCTTAATCTCCTTTGCTTCATCAAATCTGTCTTGTAATAGATCTTGGAAATCTTTCTCTAATTCTTTTGCAATACCCGCTTCTACTACGCCTTCATTCATCAATTTTTGCTTATAAATCTCTCTAGGATTTGGATGTTTAGAAATTAACTCATACAATTTGGGTTGAGTAAATCTTGGTTCATCTCCTTCATTGTGTCCATATTTACGATAACATAATAAATCGATAAATACATCTTTATTATATTTTTGTCGGTATTCAACTGCTAATTTTAATGCATGAACAACGGCTTCAACATCATCACCATTAACATGAAATACTGGAGATAAAGTCACTTTTGCAACATCTGTACAATAAGTACTTGACCTTCCGTCCAAATAATTTGTTGTAAATCCAACCTGATTATTAACTGTAATATGAATTGTACCTCCTGTGTTGTACCCATCTAATTGTGCCATTTGTATTACTTCATATACCACACCTTGTCCTGCAAGTGCCGCATCACCATGTAATAAAATTGGCAATATTTTTTTAGAATCACCATTGTACTGGCTATCTAACTTTGCTCTTGTTATTCCTTCTACAACAGGATCAACCGCCTCCAAATGAGATGGATTTGGAGATAAACTTAACTTTACATCATTTCCATTATTGCACTTCTGAACTGAAGTAAATCCTAGATGGTATTTTACATCTCCTGAAATAAAGTCATCTTCATATAATTTTCCTTCAAACTCTGAGAAAATTTCTTTGTATGTTTTATTAAAAATATTAGCAAGTACATTCAATCTCCCTCTGTGAGCCATCCCCATTACAAACTCTTCTACTCCTAGATCCGAACTATGTTCTACTAATGCGTCCAATGCTGGAATTAAAGATTCTGCCCCTTCTAATGAAAATCGTTTTTGTCCCACGAATTTCTTGTGTAAGAAATTTTCAAAAGCAACTGCCTGATTTAATTTATGTAGAATATGTTTTTTTTGCTGTGTATCAAAATTTGGTGTGTTAGCATTTTTATGTAATCTGTTTTTAATCCAATCTATTTCTTTTGGATCACGGATATACATGTATTCCACGCCAATAGATTGACAGTATACTTTCTCCAAATGAGCGATAATATCTGAAAGTTTTGAAGGTCCAATTCCTACTTGTTCTCCAGCCTGAAATTCTACTTCCATATCAGATTCTTCTAATCCGAAATTCTGAATATCTAAAGTTGGAGAATATTGTCTTCTCTCTCTTACGGGATTTGTTTTGGTAAATAAATGTCCACTTTTTCTGTATGCATCTATTAAGTTTATAACCTTAAATTCTTTCTGAAATATCTGAGGTATATCCTCTTCAGAGTATACCTCTTTAGCAAAGTCAAAACCTTGAAAGAATCTGACCCACTCTTCTTCTAAACTATTAGGATCGTGTAGATATCTATCATACATCTTTTCAATCATTCCTGAATGTATTGATCCTAAAAAGGAAAACTTATCCATAACTAGTAAGTAAAGTTGAACGCAAAATTATCTATTTTTATTAATATAGGTGGTAAAATGCTATTGATTTTCAAGATTTGAGTAATAATAATACATAATTACTTTTTTCAATTCTCTTTTAACAATCATTTCAGAAATCATTTCGGTAAAAGAAAGATCTGTTTGCTTCATTTCATTTTTTACAATTTCTTCAGATAAATCAATACGATAAAGTAGATTTAATATCTTCTGAGAATCTTTTTCTTGGAGAGCGTCAACTAAATGAATAGTAAAATTAAAAAGTGAAGAATAACTTAAAACTGGTTTTGGAACATCAAAGTTAACTCCTACCATCAGAAAATCTTTTTCTAATTGTTCTACTGTTTCATTAAGAAAAGAATTTTTTTCTATAGAATTATTTACCTCTTCTAAGTACATTTACACAATTCTTTCTTTTATCTTCTCAGCAAAATTGAATAAAGGTTCTTTCTTATCGGAATTTATTGCATCTAAATGTTTCATAGCTTTTGTATAATACGCTTTTATTAAATCTACTGTATGCTTTTGTATGTTTAGAGCCGAAAAGATAGATTTTACCTCATCAACTTTATTTTCATTGTTTAATACTGAAAATAATTGTATGAGTTGTTTTCTCTGAGATTCGTTAGCAAGTTGAAGAGCTTTTAAATACAAAAAAGTCTTTTTATTTACTATAATATCTCCTCCTACTTGTTTCCCAAATTTTTCAGGATTTCCAAAGGCATC
>Ga0208970_1000592_pt1 | contig 11411 bp, 7 predicted proteins | sample AOAMet2_C49A8_35_2_FD_188078 | JGI IMG/M metagenome (GOLD analysis project Ga0208970, IMG submission 188078) | Ammonia-oxidizing marine microbial communities from Monterey Bay, California, USA - C0912_C49A8_35 (SPAdes) | ecosystem: Environmental > Aquatic > Marine > Intertidal zone | place...
TACTGCAAGAGGAGTATCATCACCCATAGAGCCAATCGCCTCTTTCGCATCTTCAGCCATTGGGTGCAAAATAAGCTCTAAGTCTTCAAGACTCATTCCAAATGTGTACTGTCTTCGTCTTAAATCATCTCCAGAGAATGAATGCTTTTCTCCAGAGATAGTAATTTTTTCATCTAAATCGATAATTTGAGAATTAAAATGTTTGTATTCTTTAGCTAAATAATCTTTGATTTTGCTGTTAGTGAATACTTTTCCTTTTTCAATTCTAACCCCAATTATTTCTCCTGGGCCTAATCTTCCCTTAGTTAAAATTTTTTTTTCGTTAAGTTCAATCATTCCAGTTTCTGAACCTGCAAATAATAAATTATCTTTGGTAATTGCATATCTTAAGGGTCTCAATCCATTTCTATCATTTGCAGCGATTACCCATTCATTATCTGTTCCAGCAATAGCAGCAGGTCCATCCCAAGGTTCCATAGTACTATTTAAAAAATTAAATAATTGTTGATGATCTCTAGATAAAGTTTTATTTTTTTTAGACCAAGCATCTGGCACTAACATTAATTTTGCTAGAGGTGCTGGTTGACCTGAAATATTTAATAATTCAAAAACATTATCCAATGCAGCTGAGTCTGATGCCCCCTGTTGAATTACCGGTTTTAAATTTTCTATGTTATCAAAAAGTGGGCTATTCATTTCTTGTTCATGAACTTTCATCCAATTTTTATTACCACGATATGTATTGATTTCTCCATTATGAGCAATTGCTCTAAAAGGTTGAGCTAGATTCCAACTTGGTGCTGTGTTTGTAGAAAATCTTTGATGAAAAATTGCGTATCTTGAAACAAATCTTTCATCTTTTAAATCTAAAAAAAAATCTGAAATAGCTTCTGCTAAAAACATTCCCTTATAAATGATTGATTTTGAACTAAGAGAACAAATATAAAAATTATTCAAAGAAATCTTAAAAGCTTTATTTTCAATTATCCTTCTTGTTTCATAAATTTTTCTTTCAAGATCTTTATTCAATAATTCTGGATTATTTGATTTAAAAAGTACTTGAATAATTTCAGGCATTGTCTGAAATGCTTTTTCACCTAAGACCTTTGGGTTGACTGGAACTTGCCTCCAACCATAAATGCTAAAATCATTTTTGGTTAGTTCACTTTCAACTATTGTTTTGCAGCTTTCTTGTGCTGCATAATCATTTCTTGGTAAGAAAATCATTCCAACACAGATTTCTGAATTATCGTGGGTATGACCTGTAACTTCTATTTTTTCTATAAAAAAATCTTTTGGTATTTCTACATGTATCCCAGCACCATCACCCGTTTTACCATCAGCATCAACTGCTCCTCTGTGCCAAACTGCTTTTAAAGCTTCAATTCCATACTCGACAACTTTACGTGACTTCTTTCCCTCCGTAGAAGCAATTAAACCAACACCACAAGCATCGTGTTCCATCTCTTCAGAATAGACATGGTTTTTTTTCAGTATTTCAAAATTTTTTTTATAATTTTTCATTAAGCTACTTTTGACTGTTTTAATTCTTTATTTTCTAAATGCTTTTTAATCGAAGCTGCTGCATCTCTTCCATCTTTTATCGCCCAAACAACTAAAGATGCACCTCTAACTATATCTCCTGCAGCAAAAACCCCGCTCAAATTTGTCTCCATTGAATCAAAATCTGCTTTGATAGTTCCCCATTTAGTCACTTGCAGTTCGTTAGAGTCAAATAAAGTTGGCAAATCTTCAGGATCAAAACCTAGAGCCTTAATAACCATATCTGCTTTGATCTCAAAACTTGAGTCTTGTTGAACCTCAGGTTTTCTTCTTCCACTTTCATCAGGATCACCTAATTTTATCTGGTCAACAATTAATTTTTCAACTTTGTTAATACCCTTAAATTCCTTGGGACTTGATAGCCAAACAAATTCGACACCTTCCTCTTCAGCATTAGCAACCTCTCTTGCTGATCCAGGCATATTCTCTTTGTCTCTTCTATATAAACATTTAACTGATTTTGCTTTTTGTCTTATTGATGTTCTTACGCAGTCCATTGCTGTATCACCACCACCAATTACAACAATATCTTTCCCTTCTGCATTTAAAATTCCTTTATCAAATAATTCTACTTTATCTCCTAATCCTTTTTTATTGGATGCTGTTAAAAAATCCATCGCAGGAAAAATATTGTTTAAGTCATTACCTGGAAGTTCTACTTCTCGAGCTTTATAAACTCCTGTTGCAATTAAAATTGCGTCATGTTTTTTTCTTAATTGTTCTAAGCTTGCATCTTTTCCTACTTCAAAATTTTGAATGAACTCAATTCCACCATCTTTTAAGAGCTTAGTTCTTCTCTCAACAACTTCTTTTTCAAGCTTAAAATTTGGTATTCCATATATTAACAATCCACCAGCCCTATCATATCTGTCATAAACTGTGATTTTATATCCATTTTTTCTCAATTCTTCAGCTGCAGCTAAGCCAGCTGGTCCAGCACCAATTATTCCAACACTTTGGTTTTTTTCATGAGAAATATTTATAGGTTTTACCCAGCCTTGCTCCCAGGCATTATCGGTAATATATTTTTCCATTGAGCCAATGGTTACTGTTCCATGGCCAGACTGTTCGATGACACAATTACCTTCACACAACCTATCTTGTGGGCATATTCTTCCACAGACTTCCGGCATATTATTTGTGCTTTGCGATAATTCGTAAGCTTCCTTAAGTCTTCCTTCAGCAGTTAGCTTAAGCCAATCAGGAATATTATTACTTAAGGGACAATGAACTTGGCAAAAAGGAACACCACACTGAGAACATCTGCTAGATTGCTCTTTAGCTTTATCACTAATAAATTCGTCATAAATCTCATTAAAGTCTTTTTTTCTGACATCAATCTCCCTTTTAGGTGGAGTTTGTTGACCTATTTTTACAAATTTAAGCATTTTATCAGTCATAATTTTTATAATTTAAGGCAAATTATATATTGTTTTTATTAAATAAAGCTTAAAATAGGTCAGTTATTATGACCTTATTAGGCCATATTAGTTTGGAATTTATGGCATTTTTAATAATTGCATAGCTAATATGCTTAAATCGAATTGTTTTAAATGAATATTTTTTAAGCTAGTTAGATAAAATGTTTCAGAACATTATAGAAGTTTTAATATTATCAGCCATTCAAGGCATATCAGAATTTTTACCCATAAGCTCTTCAGCTCACCTAATATTAGTTTCAAGCTTATATGAATTTAAATCTAGCTCATTATTAATAGATATAAGTCTTCACCTTGGTTCCTTGTTTGCAATTATCTATTTTTTTAGAGTGGACTTATTAGATGTCAAAAATAATAAAAGACTTTTAAGCCTAATCATTCTTGGGTCAATTCCATTAATAATTGTTGGATATATCTTATATTCAACTGGTATCATTTATGAACTTAGAAACATTAAAATTATAGCTTGGACAACTCTAATTTTTGGAATTGTACTATTCATTGCAGATAGAAATCGATTTGATAAGAAAATTTCCTCAAATTTAAATCTTCAATCAATTTTATTTATAAGTTTATTTCAAATTCTTTCTTTGGTGCCAGGAGTAAGTAGGGCAGGCATAACTATTACAGCTGCAAGAATATTGAGATTTAATAGATTAGACTCCAGTAAAATATCATTTTTACTTTCTATTCCAGCTTTAGGAGGTGCTAGTTTTTTAGGATTAAAAGATGTGTTTTCTCAATCAGTTGAGTTTAATTATTTAGTAGTTATTGCAATTGTAGCATCATTTATTTTTTCTTTTGCGACTGTAAAATTTTTTTTAATTTATATAAATAAATTTTCAATGAATGCGTTTGTTATTTATAGAATATTAATAGCGTTGATTTTATTTGCTATAATTTATTAAGAATATTTTTTTTGAACCAATGGTAGCAATTGAGACAACAAGACACCACATAGAATAAATAAACATCCAAGTAAATTATTAATATCTAAGATCTGATTTAAAATGAACCAGGCAGCAATAGTTGCGAATACTCCCTCTAATGAAAAAATTATTGCAGCAGGGGCAGGGGTTATATTTTTTTGAGCATAAATTTGTAACACAAATGCAAAACCTCCAGATAAAATTCCAGCATACAAAATAGAATTTATTTCTTTCATAATTTCCAAGTAAACAAACTCCTCATAAATAAATGCTATTACAAAAGAAAATAATGCAACGATGAAAGTTTGAGCTGCTCCTAGGGTGAGTGGAAGATTATACTTATTTACAATTATTCCTGTAAAAATTATATGAGTGCTCCAAAATAAAGCACCTAGTATTACTAAACTATCCCCAAGTCTAACTGTTGCGTCATAAAAATTTGTTAATAAATACCCTCCAATTAAACATAAAACTACAGATGGCCAAACACTCCAATGAATTGATGTTCGTTTAAATAAAAAAATTATAATTGGTACTAAAGGAACATAAAAAATTGTAAAAAACGCAGCATTAGCTACATCTGTATAAAGAAGAGCAACTTGTTGCAAAGCTGAACCTAAAAATAAAGATAAACCAATTAAAAATGAGAGATTAACGAAAGTTTTAGTGTCACTTTTAAACTCAGATTTGAATTTTTTTATTTCAAACAATAAAACTAATGGAGTGATGGCCAAAAAACCTATAAAAAACCTTACAGCATTGAATGTAAATGGACCAATATTATCCATACCAGTGTCTTGAGCAATAAAAGTTGTACCCCAAATAAAAGTACACAGTAATGCACTTAATAAAGAGATAGTTTTTGACATAACTTAAATTAAACAGCCAACTTATAGGCAAAATTTTTGCCAAGATTTTCTTTTAAATCATTATTAAATCTTGCAGCTTCAGCTCCATCAATAATTCTGTGATCATAGGACAAAGATATAGGTAACATTGTTCTTGTTTGAAACTTTCCGTTAATAAATATTTGTTTTTTTTGGGATTTACCTACTCCTAAGATTGCAACTTCTGGAAAATTTATAATTGGAGTAAAAAACGATCCTCCTATTCCTCCTAAACTAGTAATAGTCATAGACCCACCAAATAATTCTTTTTTATCAATTTTTAGATTTCTACAAAGTTCGCTTACTTCTTTCAATTCTTTACTAAGCAGTGAAATTTTTTTGTTGTCAGCATTTCTAATTTTAGGAACCATTAATCCATTAGGTGTATCAACTGCAATTCCAATATGAAAATATTTTTTAAATGTCATTTTTCCAGTTTCAATTTCATCTATGGAAGAATTAAAACTCGGGAATTTTTTTAAAGACGCTACTAAAGCTTTAATTATAAATGCCAAAGGAGTAATTTTGATTTTTTCTCCAGTGTACATGTCTGTCAGAGAACTTCTAAAGTTTTCCATTTCTGTTATATCTGCCTCATCATGGTTTGTAACATGTGGTATAGTTGTCCAAGAATTGGTTAAATAAACCGAAGATAGTTTTTTTACTCTTGGAATATCTTTAATTTCAATTTCTCCAAAATCAGAATGTTCAAATTCATTTTTAATTTTTTTTATTTTATCTTCTTTAATTTCATTAATATTTTTTGTTGTGGATGAAACAAATTTTTTAATATCTTCCTCAATAACTCTTCCATCTTTTTCACTTCCTACAACTTGAGTAATATCTACTCCAAGTTCTCTTGCAAATTTTCGAGCTTTTGGGCTTGCAGATGATATTTCATTGGATAAATTTTTAACTTGATTAATTGAAGTTTGTTCTGTCTCGGGTTTTATTACTTTAATTTTTTTAAACTCTTTTTCAATATTTGGCTTTTCTTCAGTGTTTTCTTTTGTTGCAGATGTTTCCTCTAAAATTAATATCAAATCACCTTCAGAAATTTTATCTCCAACTTTTGTTTTTAAAGATTTAATTTTACCCTCAAAGTTAGATGGAATTTCTACGCTTGATTTATCACTTTCAATTGTAATTATAGGATCGTTTTTTTGAAGAATTTGACCTTCAGAAACTAGAACTTCTATTACCTCAACATCCTTAAAATCTCCAATATTTGGTACTTTAATTTCAGTTTCTGACATTACAATTTAGTAGGCATTGGTTTTTCACCATCAATTTTATATTTTTTTATTGCTTCATTTGCATATTTTGAAGCTATTAATTGTTCTTTGGCCAAAATACTTAAGCTGTAAGCAACTAAATGCTCTTTATCTACCTCAAAAAATTTTCTTAGATTTTTTCGAGTATCACTTCTACCAAATCCATCTGTTCCTAAAGAATAAAAGCTTTTATTTGTATAAGGTCTTATTTGATCTGAATTCATTCTCATATAATCTGATGCAGCCATGATTGGGCCTTCAGTTTTTCCCAAACATTTTTCAACAAATGAAGTTTTTTGTTCTTTATCAGGGTTTAAAAGATTATATCTTTCAACTTCCATTCCATCTTTTCTTAATTCATTGAAACTTGTTACACTCCAAATTTCACTATCAATTTCATATTCATTTTGAAGAACTTCTGCTGCAGCCATCATTTCTCTAAGAATTGTACCTGATCCTAAAAGCTGAATTTTTGTTTTCTTAAACTTATTAAATTCTTTAATCTTATACATTCCTTTCAAAATACCTTCCTCGCAATTTTTATCTTTTGGCATTTCTGGATGAGAATAATTTTCATTCATTGTAGTAATATAATAAAAAACGTTTTCTTTTTTTTCATGCATTCTTCTCAAACCTTCTCTAAAAATTACCGCTAGCTCGTAGTGAAAAGTTGGATCATAAGTTACACAATTCGGTATCGTAGATGCTATTAGGTGGCTGTGGCCATCTTGGTGCTGAAGTCCTTCTCCAGCTAAAGTAGTTCTTCCTGCAGTAGCTCCAATTAAAAATCCTCTTGCCTGGCTATCCCCAGCAGCCCACGCCAAATCACCAATCCTTTGAAAACCAAACATAGAATAAAAAATATAAATTGGAATCATTTCTATGTCGTGATTTGTATATGCTGTAGCAGCTGCAATCCAAGAAGACATTGCACCAGCTTCATTAATTCCTTCTTCTAACACCTGACCACTCTTATCCTCTCGGTAAGAACTTAATTGTGCAGCATCTTCTGGCTCATATTTTTGGCCTTCATGAGCATAAATACCAATTTTTTGAAAAAAACCTTCCATTCCAAATGTTCTTGCTTCATCAGGAATTATAGGAACCAATCTTGGTGAAATATTTTTGTCTCTAAGTAGGTTAGTAAACATTCTAACCATTGCCATCGTTGTTGACATTTCTTTTTCACCAGTTGAAACTTTCATAAAATCAAAGATATCTTTTGATGGTGCCTTAATTGGTTTTGCGTAAGTTGTTCTTTCAGGTAGATAGCCACCTAAATTTAATCTTCTTTCTTTTAAATATTTAATTTCAGGAGATTTTTCGTCAGGTTTAAAATATTCAATATTTCTAACTTGTTCATCAGTTAAAGGAACATCAAATCGATCTCTGTAGTATAGTAAATCATCAACATCTAATTTTTTTGTTTGGTGGGTAGTGTTCACACTTTCACCTGTCTTACCCATCCCATAACCCTTAATAGTCTTTGCTATAATTACAGTAGGACTTCCTTGATTTTTTGTAGCTTTGTCATAAGCCGCATATACCTTGTGTGGATCATGACCACCTCTGTTTAACCTCCAAATATCTTTATCTGATAAGCTTGATACTAATTCTTGTGTTTCAGGATATTTGCCAAAAAATTTTTCTCTAACATAAGCGCCGTCTCTTGCTTTCATCGCTTGGTATTCTCCATCAACTGTTTCATTCATTATTTTTACTAAATGACCTGTTTTATCGTTTGCTATTAACGAATCCCAATAAGAGCCCCAAATTACTTTAATTACATTCCATCCAGCTCCTCGGAAACTGCCTTCTAATTCTTGAATAATTTTTCCATTTCCTCTTACAGGTCCATCAAGTCTTTGGAGATTACAATTAACTACAAATATTAAATTATCTAACTTTTCTCTTGCTGCTAGTCCGATAGCACCCATTGACTCAGGTTCATCCATTTCTCCATCACCTAAAAATGCCCAAACTTTTCGACCCTCGTCTTTAATTAGACCTCTATTAATTAAATACTTCATGTATCTTGCTTGATAGATTGCAAGCATGGGACCTAAACCCATAGAAACAGTTGGAAATTGCCAAAACTTAGGCATTAACCAAGGATGTGGATATGAAGAAAGTCCACCAGAATTTACTTCTTGTCTGAAACTATCCAATTGTTTTTCATTTAATCTTCCTTCTAAGAATGCTCTAGCATACATTCCTGGAGCACTGTGGCCTTGAAAATAAACTAAATCTCCACCAAATTTATTATTTTTTGCTCTCCAAAAATGATTCATTCCAACATCATACAACGTTGCAGCAGAAGCAAATGTACCTATGTGTCCACCTAATTCTGGAAATTTTTTATTTGCTCTAACTACCATTGCAGCTGCATTCCATCTAATTAAAGATCTAATTCTTCTCTCAATATTTTGATCTCCATTTGATTTAACTTCTGCTTCTGGAGGGATTGTATTTATATAGGGTGTATTTTGAGTATAAGGAATATTAGCACCCTCACGATACGCTTTGTTAATCAATTCCTTAATTAAAAAGTGAGCTCTTTGATTTCCATCTTTTGAAATAACTGCTGACAAAGATTCTAACCAATCTTGTGTTTCTAAAGGATCTGTATCTTTACCATTTGTAACTTGAATAGTTGATTGTTCTTTCTTTTGAGCAGGTTGATGAACAACTTTAGTCTCATTTTTTTGTTCTGCCATAGCTGCTTCGGCTTGCTTAATAATACTTTCAGTATCTTTTGGAATTGGATTTTCTTTTTTATTTTCTGCTGAAGAAGCAATATTTAAGATTAAATCTCCTTTTGAAACCTTATCTCCAACTTTAACTTCAACTTTTTCAATCTTACCTGCTAGAGTAGAAGGAATTTCAACGCTTGATTTATCACTCTCAATTGTAATTACTGGGTCATTAATATTTAATTGATCGCCCTGTTTTGCTAAAACTTCTATAACTTCAACTTCTTCAAAATCTCCAATATCTGGAACAAGTAATTTTTCACTCATTTTATTAAAATGTTTTATATACCTATTAATATTATAATTAAGTTTATTTTGACGCGTTATTTGGCTTTTTTATGAATTTCTGTAAAAAAATTGTACAAAAGTTAAGTATTTAATTTCTTTCAACACACATGGTTATACCCATACCACCGCCAATACATAATGCAGCACAACCTTTGCTTTTGTTTTGCTTTATCATTTCGTGTATTAGAGTAACTAATATTCTTGTTCCTGATGCACCTATTGGATGACCTAGAGCAATTGCACCACCATTTACATTAACTTTTTCAGCAGGAATTTTTAGTTCTTTTATCACAGCTATACTTTGAGCAGCAAAGGCTTCATTTATTTCAAATAAATCAACATCGTTAATATTCCAATCAGCTTTATTTAGTGCTTCTTTAACTGCAGGAATAGGGCCTAAACCCATTAAAGAAGGCTCAACACCACATGACGCCCATGAAACTACTTTGACTAATGGTTCTATAGATTTAAGCTCTGCTTGTTTTCTTGTCATTAGCACTGTTGCGGCTGCACCATCATTTATGCCCGATGAATTTCCAGGAGTAACAGTTCCATTTTCTTTAAAAACAGTTTTTAATTTTTTTAAGTCATCTATTATTAAATTATTTCTAGGATGTTCATCGTTATCAAAAATCACATTTTCTTTATTATTAATTTGTAATTTAATTATTTCGTCTTTAAATTTTTTTTTGCCTATAGCATCTTGAGCTTTTTTTTGAGAATTTAATGCAAAGCTATCTTGTTCATCTCTAGAGATTTCAAATTTTTCTGCAACATTTTCTGCTGTTACACCCATATGATAATGGTTAAATGAATCTGTTAAACCGTCATTGACCATTGTATCTACCAATTTAGATTCATCTAATTTTTTATTTTCTCTATAAAACAAAGAGTGTGGTGCTCTTGACATGTTTTCTTGACCACCTGAAACAATAATTTTATTTTCTTCCAATTTAATTGATTGAAATCCAGAAACTATAGATCTTAAGCCTGATCCACATACTTGATTTATAATATGTGCTGGTTTTGATACCGGAATACCAGCGTGTATAGATGCTTGTCTCGCAGGATTTTGACCTAGACCAGAAGTAAGAACATGACCCATAATTACTTCATCAATTTGATCAGGCTTCAAATTAGATTTATGTATGACTTCTTTGATTGCCAGAGCGCCTAATTTATCAGCACTCAAATCTTTTAAAGAACCTTTATATGTTCCAATTGGTGTTCTCAAAGCAGATGTAATTACAACATCATCTAATTTTTTGCTCATTAATTACTCAACATAATATTTTATAAGTTAAATTACATCAAAAACTTTGATATATGGAAATAATTATTAAATGAGGACCGCTGGCCAAATTGGATAAGGCGCTCGGCTACGAACCGGGAGATTCCAGATTCGAGTTCTGGGCGGTCCACCAAAAAGGAAATTAAAATGTTAGATTGGCTTATAAAGGCTTCATTACAAAAATCAGTTGTATATTTTTTTATAATTGTTTTAATAATTTTATTAATCTTAACTTTTGTATTATAAAAAAATATGAGCGAAGAGTTTGAACAAATAAGTATTAAACCTGGATTTATGAAACACAATGGGGGTGTTTTATTTAGAACAGTGTCCGAAACTGAGTATGAATTTAAATCAACAATTAATGAAAATCATTTAAATGCTGCTAACATAACTCACGGGGGTTATTTGTCAGCATTAATTGATGCTGGAGCAGGAACTGCTGCTCATAGAGCTAGCGGTAATTCACCATGTGTTACAATTTCATTAGATTTAAAGTTTATTGGAGCATCTAGGGTAGGTGATGAAATAACAGGAATTACTAAAATACTTAAAAAAACAAACACGCTTATATTTTTATTTTGTGAATTGAGATGTAATAACAAAATTATTACCTCAGCTTCAGGTGTTTGGAAAATTTTAAAAGTTAAACCTTCAAACTTAGGCCCAGGTGGTTAATTATTCTTTTCTTCTATAATTCAAGTATCCAAAAATTAATAAAAATAAAATAGCTATTGGATAAACAAATAACTTGCTAGGCCTATTTGAATTTTCAATCTTGAATTCACTTATGTAATCACCCATTTCAAAGCCACTTTTTTTAGCTTGGCCATTCCATTTTAAATTATCAACAATAATTTTATTATTTTCTTTAACTAAATTAATTCCATAATCTTCTAGATTATATTCTTCTTCAAAAGTATTTTTATCAATCACGAATAGCTTATATCTCTCACCATAAAGACTCGGTCTGGTGACTTTAAAACG
>Ga0208970_1000597_pt1 | contig 11386 bp, 8 predicted proteins | sample AOAMet2_C49A8_35_2_FD_188078 | JGI IMG/M metagenome (GOLD analysis project Ga0208970, IMG submission 188078) | Ammonia-oxidizing marine microbial communities from Monterey Bay, California, USA - C0912_C49A8_35 (SPAdes) | ecosystem: Environmental > Aquatic > Marine > Intertidal zone | place...
CTTAACATAACACTCATCCAATCCTCACTTTTTTGGGAAGATGTAGAGATGAACCTTTCTCATTTTGACAAGATAATTTCAGAAATAAAAGAGACAGATATTATTCTGCTACCTGAAATGTTTAACACTTCTTTTTGTCCAAAGTCCAATCATTTGGCAGAAACTATGGATGACAAAACAGTAAGTTGGATGAAAGAAATTTCTAAAAATAAAGATTGCGCTATTGCCGGAACTTTAATGATAAAAGAAGGAGAAAAAGTATTTAATCGTTTGGTTTGGATTTCAAAAAGTGGAATTATTTACACTTACGACAAACATCATTTGTTCTCACTTATAAAAGAAGAAAGGTACATAAGCAAAGGAGAAAGTAGATTAATTGTAGAAGAAGATGGATGGAGGATTTTTCCACTTATTTGTTACGATTTGCGTTTCCCAGTTTTTAGCCGTAATGATGTAGATTATGATTTACTTATTTATTTAGCAAATTGGCCTGTAAAAAGAATTGATGCTTGGGACACGCTTTTAAAAGCTCGTTCGATAGAAAACCAGTGTTATACTTTTGGTGTAAATAGAATTGGTGAAGATGGTAATAGAGTCCCTTTTAACGGACATACAAAAGTATTTGATGCTTTCGGTAAGGAATTACTTTCTGCAACTGAAAACATAGAAGAAGTATTGCAAATAAAAATTTCTTTGGATGATTTAAAACTAAAAAGAAGACAAATGAATTTTCTGCAAGATAGAGATAATTTTACTCTACAGTAAACCATTCCAACTCCAAATCCCAATTAGAGCGGATAGTAATTTTCTCATGGAAATGATATGTTTTTTCCGCTTGTTTCTTTTCAGCAAAGTTTCCTATATCCCAATATCCATTTTCATTGTTATCCTGAAAAGCTCTGATAGTATATTCTCCTGTTCCTATGTTTTTGAAATTTACTTCAGACATGTTTTTAAAAGTTTCCTGAATAATTACTTTATTTTCTTTTAAAAGTTGAACAACAATATTTCCACTAAAATCGGATTTAAAAGTCAGGTTACCACCTTCAGTTATTGTTGTGTCTTTTGTTATCTCAGTAGAATCAATTTTTTGTAAAGGATTAAAAGTATAAAGATCAATTGTGGTATCAACTCCCGCAACGATCTCTTTATCCGTAAAAGATATAATCTCCCCATCATGATAAATATAATCATCCCCAGAAAGAGAAACTATTTTGTAACTTTCTTCAATTATATTATTGAAAATAACATATCCATCTATATTTGATTTCCCCACATAATTAGGTGTTGTTTTAAAGATTAAAGAATCAGGAGTGTCAGATTTATATAATAAAACCCAATGATCTTTTTCATCTTTATGTGTAAGGAAATTCTCTAGAAAAACTTCTAATGTATATAAATTTAATTCTTCATCAAAAGTATAAATTTCATCAATAAATGTTGTTATAACATTTCCTTCTGTAAGGTCTTTTATACAATTACCTAAACTGACTTCATAATGTAATTTAGGAGATATAGAGTCCTTAATAATTATCTCTAATGTATTCCCCTTTATTTTATGAGAAACTTCATTTAAAGTAGGTGAAGTAAAGAAATTCCCAATAAACTTATGTTCTTGTATTCTCTCATCAAACACAAAGGTAAGTTTAGTTTCTTTATTATTATTTATCTCAATATGTTGATATCGATCAATACAATTAGGAGGAGTTGTGTCTTTTTCTCCACCAGTAGGAGCTACCATATTTGCACAACCGCTAAATAGTAAAACAATAAAAATAGAGAAGTATAATTTCATATCAGCAAATATAACATTAAGCAATTGCAATTGTAACAATACTAACTTTAATCCCTTTAATTTGTTGTAAAGTATGTGCACAAGATTCTAAGGTGGAACCAGTTGTTACCACATCATCAATTACTAAAATATGTTTGTTTTTTTAGTAGAGGATTATTACAACCTAAACAAATTTTAGGATAAATAAGAGAAATGAAATCATCAAAAAGTGAGGAGAACCACATAAATTGGTCTAAAAAAGAGGTCTTAAGAAGACCTCTTGATTATTATTTTATCCACATTTACTATATCCGCAATTAACACATTTCAGACATCCTTCAGAGTAAATTAGTCCTTCTGTTTCACATTCAGAACAAGTATGATCATCTGCTTTAGTCCCATCAGGAATAAATGTTTTAAGAGCTCTTACCACTCCACTTTTCCAAGTGTTGATGTTTTCATCATAAAGGTTCATTTTACCAATCAAATCAACAACATATTGTATTGGCATTCCATGACGTAATACTCCAGAAATTAGTTTTGCATAGTTCCAGAACTCTTTATCAAAAGAACGAGATAATCCACCAAATGTAACTTTATACCCTTCTTTATCTTCATATTGGAAATCATATTGACTATTCCCGTCAGCTCTTTTATTTTTTACAACCCAACCATATTCTACTCCTTTTGGCAATACAAATACATCTTCAATTTTACCAGTAAAAATTTCGTAAGGTTTTCCGTCTAATAAACCAACAACTGCCATCCATTTTTCTTTATTATTCTGAAAACGAATAACCTTAGCATCTAGCCTTCTTGGTCTTGATGGAGCATGTGTTACATTAAATTCGTCTGTGATATCATTTTTAGTATTATCATCAGTTGAAACTAAAACACCAGATCTTGACCCATCTCTGTAAACCGTAATGCCTTTTAGCCCTTGTTTCCAAGACTCTAAATATATGTTACTAACCTCTTCTTCACTTACATCATTTGGAAGGTTTATTGTAGAGCTAATAGAATGAGTTACATATTTCTGAACTACCGCTTGCATTTTTACTCTTTGTCCCCAATTAATTTCAGGTGCTGTAGCTCCAGCATAAGGACTTTTAGTTGTATCAGTTTCTCCTGTAATATTCATCCACTCTTTCAGGTTGTGATGATAAACAGTAAATTCTTGCCATTTATCTCCCATGTCATCAATAAAATCTACTTTTTCCTCAGTATCTTGTTCATTTAACTTCCGTCTTCTTTTATAATCTGTCATAAACACAGGCTCAATTCCGGAAGAAGTTTGAGCAAGCATACTAAGAGTTCCTGTTGGAGCAACCGTACTGATAGAGATGTTTCTTCTTCCAAACTTCATCATTCTTTCGTAAACTTCCGGAAGTTCAATTTTTAACATTTGTACAAATTCTGAAGTGTCTTCAACTTCTTTATTAAAACCAATAAAAGAACCTCTTTCTAACGACATGTCAATAGAACAATCAAACTCTGCTCTACATTTTTCTCTCATCATGTTTTCAATAAATTCTATTGATTCATCAGAGTCATATTTATATCCAAGAGCAGCAACCATATCTGCAAGTGCAGTAAATCCAAGTCCCGTTCTTCTTCCTTCTTTTCCAGTTTTTAATAATAACTCCCAGGTTTCTTTCTCTACCATTTTAATGCTTTCTGGTTCATCATCCGCATCTACTTTATTTAAGATTCTTTCAATAGCTTCTACTTCCAGATCTACTAAATCATCCATTAGTCTTTGTCCTTCATAAGTAGCTTGATAGAACTTTTTTATGTTAAACTTAGCTTTCGGGGTAAAAGGATTTTCTACAAATTTATAAAGGTTTAAAGCTATTAATCTACAACTATCTCCACCTTGCATAGCAATTTCAGAACAAGGATTCGTAGAAGTATTTTCATATCCAGGGTATACAGATGATGTAGAATACCAATGTTGTCTGTCCCAGTAGATCAACCCAGGCTCTGCAGTGTTATGAGCACATTTTATAATTGTATCCCAAAGCTCTTTTGCCTGAATAGTTTTAGTGAATTTTGGATTATCTGAATCAATTGGCCATCTGTGAGTGTATTCAGAATCACTATCTACAGCTTTCATAAATTCATCTGAAAGTCTTAAAGAAATATTAGCTCCTGTTACCTGAGTTAAATCTTGTTTAATAGTAGTAAATTTCTCCACATCCGGGTGCGCAATATCCATAGAAAGCATTAAAGCTCCTCTCCTTCCGTTCTGAGCAACTTCTCTGGTTGTATGAGAAAATCTTTTCATAAAAGAAACAGCGCCTGAAGTAGTTCCAGCTGCATTTGATACTTTAGATCCTGATGGTCTTAGATTAGAAATATCAACTCCAACACCACACCTTCTTTTAAAAAGTTGAGCTAATTGTTGGTCTGTATAAAACACTCCACCATAAGAATCATGCATTTCAGGAACAACAATACAATTAGATAATGAAGCGATTTTATAAGTATTACCTAAAGAACTCATCACACTTCCTTGTGGAATTATATATCCAAAATTTTCAAATAAATCAAAAATTCTTCCTTCTGTTAAATGTTCTCTTTTTTGTCCGTATTCGGAAAGGAATTTTGCACTTCCGTTTAAGTTATATTTTAGTTTATAATCCGCTTCAATTCTCCCGAACTCTTTTGCCATTCTCCTGTGCATATCCTCAGGATTTAATTCCACAAACTCTCCATCATGATTTTTCATGGCGTATTTGTTCATCCATGTAGTTGCTGCTAATTCATCTCCATTAAAGTATTCAATACTAGAAGAGATTACTTCTTCATAAGTGTATGTTTTTACTTTTACCTCTTTCAATAATTCTGTGTTTGTTTCTTTTGTTTTTGACATAATAGTTCCTCTTGATTAAGCGTTATATATTTTTTCCTCTTTTTTTCTGACTACAATTTTATAAATATATTCCCTCAAAATACACGCAAGCAAATTCAATTACTAACATATTTTTCAACAAAAATCAGACAAATAATTTTGCTAGATAAGTTGTAAAAATGAGATAAAAAAAATAAAATGTAAATGTTTGAAATTCAACAAAATGAAGTTATTAAAAAATCAAAAAAAATTGTTGAAAAAGAAAGTTTTTAACAGCTAAGCATTTACTTCATTTAAAATACTTTCGAATAAAATTTTACCATCTTCATTACTTAATTCAGAATCAGACGCTCTTTCAGGATGAGGCATCATCCCAAAAACATTTCTGTTTTTATTGCACACTCCAGCTATGTTTAATAACGATCCATTTGGATTAGATTCATCTGTAATATTACCATTTTCATCAGAATACTTAAATAATATTTGATCATTTTCAATTAAACTATTAATTGTTTCCTCATTAGCAAAATATCTTCCTTCACCGTGAGCAATAGGAATTTTAATTGCAGAATCAAAGTATTGATTTGTAATTAATGAATTTTTAGTGATTGTTTTTAAATGTATGTTTTTACAAATAAATTTATGGTTTGTATTATGCAAAAGAGCTCCTGGCAATAACCCAGATTCACATAAAATTTGGAATCCGTTACAAATACCCATCACATAACCTCCATTATTTGCATGATCTACAACTTTCTCCATTATTGGAGAGTAATTTGCAATAGCTCCAGACCTTAAATAGTCTCCAAAAGAAAATCCTCCAGGAAGGATGATAAAATCACAATTTTGTAAATTAGTATCTTTATGCCATAACTTTACTACTTCTTGTTTCATAATAGTTTCAATAACATATACCATGTCCATATCACAATTAGATCCTGGGAAAACAACTACTCCAAATTTCATATTATTAAGTTTAATTTAAAATGCAAAATTACATATTAATCATAGATATTCTATAAAAAACAGAACTAAAAAGAAAAAGTAAAAATAGTAATCCCGACCACCTTTCTTTTTTATGATAAACAAAAAAATTACCGATAAGAATACTTAATGGTATAAGAACTACAAATATTGAATCCTGATTTTCTGAGCTTAGAAAAATGTAAATACTAATAAGAAAGTAAAAGATTATTATTGTAAAACTTTCCCTTCCTTTTATACTTTTTTTATACATCCATCTGAAAAGTTCGAAAAATGAAAATATAGTTATAACAGATATAACAGAAAACCAGATCTTTTGATGTAACAATAACTCTTTTAAAGAAATAAAATCAAAGGAAACTCCAAAACTTAGGATAGGGAAAAGTAGTTCTGAATTAACAAAAACTTGGTATGTCCAAACAAAAATGTACGGAATAAATAAAGAAATAAAAGGTATTAATATTGTTCTCCATTCTACATTTCTGAAAATTATAAGACTAATAATAATCAAAGGAAATAGGAATAAAATATTTGGGATAAAAAATGATAGTCCTGATAAGATTAATCCAGAATTAAAAACTACTCGGAATGGTTGTTTCTTTTTATATAAATCAAGCAAATAATTTAAGAAAAACAAGGAAAGCAATGAAAATAACATCATTTTATGATTAACAATAAAAGCTGTATTTAATAAAGAAAACACAAAAGCTAGAACAACATTAGATTTTTTAATTATATCTTTTTCATAAATAAGATTATTTAAAGCAACCGAATGTAAAGATGTTAAAACAAAAGATACAAAGAGGATAATGAAATTGTAATATATAAAGTAGCCTTCTATGTTTTGAAAACTTTTTGTGAAGTAAGAAGTAGTAAAAAACAGTATGTTAAATAGCAATAAAACTATAATTAAATACGAATGACTATTTTTTAAGTATTTTAGAATCATTTATTGTTTAAAATATTTTATTTTTGCCGCAAATAAAAAATTAAGATGGACAAAATATTTTATGCTATTGGTGACTTTTTTGAGTCTATTTTTGAAGTGATGCCACTTTTTGGTGATTACATCAACTACTTTTATATGTTTGTAATTTTTACTTTCCTTGTTGTTTGGGTAAGTAAAATGTTCGGATTTAGAAAAAGAGGTGAGGAGCACGCTTCATAATAAATCAAAACCAATATCTTTTCTGTAGTACTTCCCGTTAAAATTAATCTTTTTAGCATTATCAAAAGATTTATTTACCGCCTCATTTATGTCTTTTCCAAAAGATGTAACAGCTAAAACTCTACCTCCATTTGTTACAATTTTTTCTTCATCATTTTTTGTTCCTGCATGGAATAACAAGCTACCATCTACATTTTCAAAACCTGTCATTTCTTTACCCTTCTTGTAATCTTCAGGATATCCACCAGAAACCAACATTACAGTTGCTGCTACTTCTTCCGAAATATTAAAATCAATTTCTGAAAAGGAACCATTTCCTATACCTCTGAAAAGGTTTAACAAATCAGATTTAATTCTAGGGATTACTACTTCTGTTTCCGGATCTCCCATTCGCACATTGTATTCAATTACTTTCGGATTCCCATTATCTACCATTAAACCGATAAATATAAACCCCTTGTAATCAATTTCTTCTTCTACTAAACCTTTTATTGTTGGTTTAATAATTTCTCTTTCTACTTTCTCAATAAAAAATCTATCTGCAAATGGAACTGGAGAAATAGCTCCCATTCCTCCTGTATTTAATCCTTTATCTCCTTCTCCAATTCTTTTGTAATCTTTTGCTGAAGGAAGAATTTTATACGAAACACCATCTGTTAAAACAAAAACAGAAAGTTCAATTCCCTTCAGGTGCTCTTCAATTACAACTTTACTACTTGCATCTCCAAATTTAGCATCTGCAAGCATTTCTTTTAAAGATTGCTTTGCCTCTTTTAATGTTTCAGGAATTAAAACTCCTTTTCCCGCAGCAAGTCCGTCTGCTTTTAAAACATATGGAGGAGAAAGTGTTTCTAAAAATTGATATCCGTCATCTAAAGTATCTTTTGTAAAAGATTGATATGCAGCAGTTGGGATATTATTTTTAATCATGAATTCTTTTGAGAATTCTTTACTCCCTTCTAGTTGAGCTCCTTTTTTAGATGGGCCTATTACTGTTATATTCTGTAAAGATTGATCTTCTTTGAAAAAGTCATAAATTCCATTTACCAATGGGTCTTCAGGGCCAACAACTAACATTTCTATATCTTCAGAAATACAAAGTTCTTTTATTTTTTCAAAATCATTTACACCAATTTCAATATTTTTGCCAACTTGAGCCGTACCTGCATTTCCTGGTGCAATTAATAATTTTTTACACAAACTTGATTGTGATATTTTCCATGCAAATGCATGTTCTCTTCCTCCACTTCCTAATATTAATACATTCATTTATTCTTCCATTAATTTTAGTATTCCTTCTGTAAGTTCCATATTATGAAATACTTGTTGAACATCATCATCTTCCTCTAATTTATCTAGAAGTTTTAGTACTAGTTTTGCATCTTCTGCAGAAATAGTTTTTGTGTTATTTGGTATTCTTTGCAGTTCCGAATTCTGAATTTCAATTTTTAATCCTTCCAAACAATTTTGCATATTACTAAAATCTGGGAAATCACAATATACTGTAATTGCTTCTTCATCCACTTCTAATTCTTCTAATCCACCATCAATCAATTCCATTTCAAGTTCTTCCGTATCCATGTTTAACTGATGTGTCTCAATTGTAAAAACTCCCTTCCTATCAAAGATAAATTCCAAAGAACCATTAGTTCCTAAATTCCCTTCACATTTATTAAAATAAGAACGAACATTTGCAACCGTTCTGTTGTTATTATCTGTAGTACAATCTACAAAAACTGCTATTCCATGAGGGGCGTACCCCTCCAAACTCATCTCAGTATAACTAGCAGCATCTGCTCCACTTGCCTTTTTAATAGCTCTTTCTACATTATCTTTTGGCATATTAGCAGCTTTTGCATTTTGCATAACTTGCCTAAGTCTGGAGTTTGTATCCGGATCCGGACCACCTTCTTTTACTGCAATTGAAATATCTTTTCCAATCCTGGAAAACGCTTTGGACATAGCTGACCAACGCTTCATTTTTCTTGCTTTTCTAAATTCAAATGCTCTTCCCATATTTATCTCTAATAAGTGTAAAAGTAGTAATTAATCATCTAATTTTAATACTGCCATAAATGCTTTCTGTGGTATCTCTACATTCCCAACTTGTTTCATTCTCTTTTTACCCTTCTTTTGTTTTTCTAAAAGTTTTCTTTTTCTGGATATATCTCCTCCATAACATTTTGCGGTTACATCTTTTCGGAGGGCTTTTATTGTTTCTCTACTTATAATTTTTGCTCCAATTGCAGATTGTACAGCAATATCAAATTGTTGTCTTGGAATCAATTCTTTTAATTTAACACAAATTTTCCTTCCTAAATTTTGAGCGTTTGTTCTATGAATTAATGCAGAAAGCGCGTCAACCTGCTCTCCATTTAATAAAATATCTAACTTTATTAAATCAGATTGTTTATACTGATAAGGTTGATAATCAAAAGAAGCATATCCTCTAGAAACAGATTTTAGTTTATCATAAAAATCAAAAACAATTTCACCAAGTGGCATGTTAAAGGAAAGTTCAACTCTATCAGTTGTTAGATATATCTGATTTGTAAGTTCTCCTCTTTTATCAATACATAAATTCATGATAGTACCAACATACTCAGCTTTAGTAATAATCTGAGCCTTAATATATGGTTCTTCCACATAATCTAAAGTGCTTGGATCTGGGAAGTCAGTTGGATTATGAACCTCAATTTTTGCTCCAGCAGTTGTATATGCTTTATAAGAAACATTAGGAACAGTTGTGATAACAATCATATCAAACTCCCTTTCTAATCTCTCCTGGATTATTTCCATGTGTAACATTCCTAAGAATCCACATCTAAAACCGAACCCAAGCGCAACAGATGACTCTGGTTCAAAAGTTAAGGAAGCATCATTAAGTTGAAGTTTCTCCATTGACCTTCGTAATTCCTCATAATCTTCTGTATCAACAGGATAAATCCCAGCAAAAACCATTGGTTTTACATCTTCAAATCCTTTTATCGCTTCAGTTGAAGGGTTTTCAATAGATGTAATTGTATCCCCAACTTTTACTTCTCTAGCTTCTTTTATACCAGAGATAATATAACCCACTTCCCCAGTACTTAATTTTTGTTTTGGTTCTTGTTTAAACTTTAAAGCTCCGATTTCATCAGCAAAATATTCCTTTCCTGTTGCCATGAATTTTACCTTTTCCCCTTTTTTAATCTCCCCATTTATAACTTTAAAATAGGCTTCAATTCCTCTAAAAGAATTATAAACCGAATCAAAAATCATGGCTTGTAATGGTTTTTCAGGATTTCCCTCAGGATGTGGAACTCTTTCTACAATTGCTTCTAAAATATCATCAATTCCTAGTCCAGTTTTAGCAGAAGCAGGTATAATATCTACATCATTACAACCAATTAAATCAATAATTTGGTCTTTTACAACTTCCGGATCAGCTGATGGCAAGTCAATTTTATTTAAAACGGGGATAATTTCTAAGTCGTTTTCTAAAGCCAAATATAAATTAGAAATTGTTTGAGCTTGAATTCCTTGTGCGGCATCTACAATAAGTAAAGCTCCTTCACAAGCGGCAATTGACCTAGAAACTTCATATGAAAAATCAACATGGCCAGGAGTGTCTATAAGATTTAACACATAATCCTCTCCTTTAATAGAATACTCCATTTGTATTGCATGACTCTTAATAGTAATACCTCTTTCTCTTTCCAAATCCATGTTATCCAACAGCTGATCTTGAGATTCTCTATCGGTTACTGCTCCTGTAAATTCTAAAAGCCTATCCGCTAATGTGCTTTTCCCATGGTCGATATGAGCAATAATGCAAAAGTTTCTGATGTTTTTCATAAGTATGCGAAAATACATTTTTTACTTAAAATAACATATGCAGATGTTATCAAAAAAATGTTTATTATTGCTAAAACGAAAAACAGTAATGAACGACAAGGTAAAAATAAACCGAACACGACATATTTTAAAGGCAATAACATGGAATTTATTAGCTATGACAACAACATTTTTTGTGTTGTCGTACTTGCCACCATTTTTTGGATTTGAAGCATTAGATAAAAGTTCAGTTGGTTGGTTGGTAATTTTAGATAGAATAGTGAAATTGATTTTTTACTACTTTCATGAAAGAGCATGGTTTGCTTCTAATTTGGGAGTAATGAAACCTAAAAAAGATTAATCATCTTTTTTATAAATGTAATTTATATCCATAACTTTTCTTTCTAATTCTTCTTCTAATTCATAATTATATATTTTTGCTTGTGGTCCTTTCTTCCTATAAATAAAAGCAATTATTAAGCCTGCAATTACACCTGAAAGATGTGCAGTTTGAGAAATATTGTCTTTTTCTATTTCAATTATCCCCCACAAATTAAAGAAATTAAGAAATATAATTAAGAAAGAAAGCATTGCAAGTCTTGGCTGTTTCTTAATAAATCCACTAACTAAAATAAAAGAACCTAAAGCATAAACAACTCCACTTGCTCCTATTACGGGGGTTGAATCTCCTAATCCCCAGAAAATCATTCCACTCAAAACATAAGACAATAAGAAAACACGATTTGAGATTTCTTTGTAAACAGATGAAATGATACCTCCCAGAATAATA
>Ga0208970_1000613_pt1 | contig 11251 bp, 10 predicted proteins | sample AOAMet2_C49A8_35_2_FD_188078 | JGI IMG/M metagenome (GOLD analysis project Ga0208970, IMG submission 188078) | Ammonia-oxidizing marine microbial communities from Monterey Bay, California, USA - C0912_C49A8_35 (SPAdes) | ecosystem: Environmental > Aquatic > Marine > Intertidal zone | place...
GCTGATTCAAATGCCATTGACATCCCATTTCCGGTGAATGGGGGTATCATTCGCTCGGCATCGCCCAGAGAGCAAAAACGGTCTAGTACCCGCTGCCCGCCTAACTGGAAACCACTAATTCCGGTGAGGGAAACGGGATCCATCTGGGCCCCCTCAAGCCTATCAGAAAGTGCACCAAGACCGCAGTTTCGTAGCGCATCAACGATTGGATTCACACCCTTGGCTCTTGGCCCTTTTTTAAAAAGTCCGCACACATTGACCTTGCTCCCATCCGATGTGATCGAGGTGAGCCCAACATAAGCTCCCACTCCGATATGCATTTCTAGGAATCCATTGAGATCAACGCCTTCAAAATGAGCTTTGAGCCCAAGAAGTTGGCTTTCCTTTTCTAGGCGACGGCCAGCAGCCCACACCAAACCTTCTCTAAGTTCGGGCTGAACGCGATCTTTTGTAACTAACCTTCCTCCAATACTTTCGAACCGAATGCGCAATCGTTCATCCATTTCCCAACGAGACATCCCCAAAGCCGGGCGGGTGAGCCGGGCTTCTAAGATCTGTTTCGGCCCCATCCACCACCGGGTAGAGTGGTGACTAAGGGCATCGTGAAAAATATCGGCAATCCCAAGATTTCTGAGAGTATCTTCGGTCACCCCATTAATAAACTCACCACAAACTCGATGACGGGGATAGCAACTTGCTTCACGAAGAGTGACAGGAACACCCCGCTCTCTCAAAGCAATACCTAGAGAGAGCCCGGCAAGGCCACCTCCCGCAATTTCGATTAACTTCATTTTCGCCACGCTAGCACACGAAGCCCCCCTAGCAATGAGACCTCTTCTTTCCATTCCCACTCATCTCCCAAATCCAAAAGTTTGCGCAATTCTCCATTTCGGAATCCCGCCCGAATACTTACCATCATATCGTGTTTGGTGATACGGTTGATCAATGGCCAAAGTACATAACCTTCGGCAAGCGAGATCCGGCTGCGCCATGGCTCAACTGCGATCAAGGAACGACGCTCTCGAATCAATTTTCCAAGTTGGGCCAATTGATCATCTCTAAAATGATGTAGAATAAGATTTGCGACTATGGTTTCCCCTTCTACCTCGGGAAGGTTTTGAAAGAGATCTCCTGCCAGCCATGGGGTCTCAAGATTATCCGGTCGCTCTTGAAAATCCAAGCCAACCACCTGCCCTCGCTCCGCGAGTTTTTGGGTTAACTTCCCCTCTCCCGCGCCGAGTTCAATCACGCCACCACAATGATTTTGCTTTAGAATCCAACGTTCATTTCCCATTAGGAAATTGATAAGCCGAAGATCACGACGACTCCTCAATGCTCCCGGATCGTCTCCTGGGAGGGAATCGAGGATTTCAGGGGCCAGCTGCCGTTTCACGACTCTGTGATAAGCTCCCATTCGCGATGGTCAAGCAGACGCCAAACCTTTAAGATGTCTGTTATGTCAACTGCAGCTGAAAAAGCTTCCGTCCTCATTAAGGCTCTTCCTTATCTCCAGCGCTTCCGAGGAAAGACTTTCCTGATTAAAATGGGGGGCTCTGCCATGGATAACCCAGATTTAGTTCGCGAAGTGATGCGTGACATTGTTTTCCTTGAGGTTGCAGGAATTAAGCCGGTGATTGTCCACGGAGGTGGGAAAGCGATCTCTGCAGCGATGGAAAAGTCTGGCCTAGAGGCAAAATTCGTCGGTGGTTTACGTATCACGACGCCACAGGCCATAGAGATTGTAGACCAAACGCTCCACGGTGAAATCAATCAAGAACTAGTTGAAACCATTAATGAGTTTGGAGGGCGTGCAACCTCGATACACGGCACCTCTGTTTTTCAGGCTACCCCACTCACCGGAAAGAATGAATCTGGTGAGGAAGTCGATATCGGTCAGGTCGGTCAGGTGCATCACTGCCTCACCGAAGAAGTGCTTTATGCTCTTTCCTCCAGGCTGGTTCCGGTCGTCTCCCCACTTGGCCGACACAGGGAAACCGGCAAAACGCATAACATTAATGCAGATCTTGCCGCCGCGGCCCTAGCCTGTGCTCTCAAACCCGCCAAATTAGTTTACCTCTCCGATGTCCCCGGTCTTCTAAGCGACCCAGCAGACCAGTCATCGCTCATCGAATCGGTTACTGGAGACGAAGCAAGGGATCTCATGGCAAATGGAACAATCTCCGGCGGAATGATCCCAAAAATCACTTCGGCATTGGAAGCTTTGGAAAGCGGTGTCGAAAAGGTCCATTTTATCGATGGAAGGATGCCACACACTCTTCTGCTAGAAATTTTCACCAAATCCGGAATAGGTACTGAAATCCGTTAACATTTAACACTGCTGACTCCACACCAAGTTCTGGTGCCCTCCAAAAATAGACCGTAATTGAATCGTAGTCCCGCGAAGAAAATGAGTGAGGAAGATTTGTGAAAAAATCTCCCCCATCTTTTTGAATAGTTCAAAACAACAATCTACCAAGCGAGCGTCAGTCCCGCATAAACCGCCCTCCCCGGCCCTTCAATTCCAGTTCCTTCTCCAAAAGTATCAGGAAACAATTGGTAGTCCTGATCAAATAAGTTTTCGATCCGGATATGAAGTGAAAGCGAATCATCCATTTGATAACGGCCATATATCCTGCTCAGGCTACGGGAATCAGTTTTCTGATTCCCCGGAGCTAGATAGGCCGCCTCACCTGTATAAGAAATCCCTCCTCCAACGATCCAGTTATCCTTATTGTAACTCAAATCGAGGGAAATAAGCTGACCGGGAAGATCAATCACTTCTTCATCAAATTGAGAAGTAAACGCCATACGATAACTCAATTTATCGAGAATCAATTTGCCGCTTGCTGAAATTTCCAGCCCGCTAACAGAGGATATTCCATCCTGATTAACACGCTGGGATGATGTTCCAGGAGCAGGAAAGCTCGTAACAATTGCATCTTCCAATTCCTGTTGATAATAGGTCGCGGAAATTTCGTGATCACCAACTTGGTGGGTCACGCCAGACTCCCAACCGAGAATTTGCTCAGATTGAAGGTCTGGATTTGCCAACTGATTAGTAAAGATTGAGGGAAAGAACTCAGAATCTAACCGACTGGGATTACGATAAGCTTCGCTTGCTCGGGCATAAAGACGTGTCCCTGATTCGGCGAAAGTATAAGCAGCCCCAACATTCCACGCGACATCACCACCAAATTCATTATTTTCATCATATCTTGCTCCAGCCTCCAGAAGAAGCGTTTCGATCGGCCGATAATACAAATTGGTATAGGCGCCAAAGATACGTTCGTCGACGCTCCGGTCACTTGAATTATCAAAGCTGCTTACAGAACTCTCGAATCCGCCAACCACAGTCAATGATTCACTAAGCACCAACTGATTATTCCAATTAGTATTCCATCGCTCTTGTTCTGTTCCGTAGAGACTTGTATCAAAGTCCCCGCGATAATTCTCGTAATAAACACCCGTAGTAAGAAGTGATTTCCAGGCGTGATTAGGTTGATAGGAAAGATTTGCCGCGAGCAAGGCGGTCTCGGTTTCAATCTCCGCATTCGAAATACCAAAAACATTAGATGCTCGGGTTCGGAGCAAGTTATCAGTCCCCCGATAGCTTAACTTTAAGCGAAGATCACGATCCAGCTGCCATTCCAACGCCAAATTAAGATAAGCCTGGTCATAATCATGGAGCGGAAGAGCCTCATAGGTATCATTCCCAGAAAATTGGGAGCCTACTTCAATACCATAAGAAAAATTCTCGAGCTGTCCGCGCGAACTCAACGAAGTCCGAAATGTATCGAAACTGCCACCCTCGGCAAACAACTGGTGCTTGGGATCTCCAGAGCCCACCGAAGTTTCATATCCGATCACGCCTCCACCAGCACCTGTCCCATAAAGAACACTTTGCGGACCACGCAAGACTTCGATCTTTGTAATCTGCCCTAGCTGTCCATTTCCGAGGAAATTTCCTAATGAATTGGTACTATCGGAAACCCGCACTCCATCCACCATAACTTGCTGGTATCGACTCGGAAGACCACGAATGATTGCCGACCCGGTATTACCCATCAAACCGGCAGTCGATAGCAGCTGCGTTCCCGGAATCAATTCAAGCGATTCCAGCAATCGATGTCGTTGCATCCTTAACAATTCATTCCCAGTAATGATGCCCACCGATGAAGTGTTTTCATCACTCGACGATCCAATTCTTCGTGCAAGCACAGTTAATGGATCCAGTTCTTCGATCTTTTGGCCGGATGATATTCCCACACCAATAAATCCCGTCAGCCCAATACGGGCGAATTTTTTTATGTTCATTTACTGCTTCAAGACAGGAACCTGAACTCCGCAGGATCCTTGTTGTCAAAAGACTTTAGGCTGGCGATCTGGCTCGCTCAATCTCTTGAAGAAATGAACTTACAGTGGCGGGACCGCTCCGGAATACGTCGAGATCGACTTCACCGGATTCCCCATCAATTTCCTGCCCGTGCGACGGGCTTCCCAAAATCACCGGCAAACATGTTGCCGACAGGAGAAAGGTAAGCTCACAATTCACCTCGTGAAAGTTAAAAAGACACTAGTCCAGGATCTCTACGATTGCCTCATCACGTTAATGAATACCCCCAAGACTCTAAGCCCCAACTAAGAATCTTGAATCCATTGGAGCTCCTTTACTCAGGGCAATTTTTCGCGTTTTCCATGGATGACAGATCGACAAGGGTCCAGCCTTAAGCTATCGTCCCCGACATAGCGATCTTCTATGATTGCGATTACCTCCAAAAAGACATTCTCCCTCAATGAGCCTGCGCATTTGTATCATCCCCTGTTTCTTGTTCGTGATTGTTGGCATGACCAGCTGTTCTAAATCCGGAACAACCTATAATCCGGAAATGGGCCCATTTGATGAAGACGGCAACTACATTGAAGCGTGGGCCGACAACCCTCCAAAGCCTGGCTTAGTCTTGAGTAGCCGAGACCCTAAACCGGCGCCTAAAATCGCAAGTACACCCACACCGGCTTACAAACCAAACCCTGTTCCCGCGGCAAGGCCGAAGCCTAGACCGGTTGTGGTTAAACCTAAAAGAATCAGACATTTGGTCCGAAAGGGAGACACCCTATGGGGGTTAGCCCGAAAATACGGAACAACTGTCTCAAAGATCAAAAGTGCAAACGGACTCAGGGGCGATGTCATTCGGGCAGGAAAAACCTATCTGATTCCAAAATAGCAGCTCATTCCTGAAAATTACAAGTCGTGGAACCACGTATAGGGAAGGAAAGATGAAAGTCATTCCCTTCTCAATCTGCCTTTTGTTATTTACCAATGGGACGCGCGCCCAAGAAGATCCTGAACTCATCGGGCCAGGTCTTGAAATTGGACTTATCTCCGAATCAACTGGGGTAACGCCAGGGAAGCCCCTAACTCTTGGCCTGCACATCCATCACCTTCCCGGTTTTCACACCTACTGGAAAAGCCCCGGAATTGTGGGGATGGCCACTTCAATCGAATGGTCACTCCCAGAAGGATTCACCGCTTCCAAGATCCGTTGGCCCTATCCACAGAACACCTTTATGTCAAAATACCCCTGCCATGGATACGAGCGGGACGTAACACTCATCGTCGACATTACGCCACCGGAACAAATCACGGCCAAAGAGGTGAAGTTCAAAGCAAAATCGGCGTGGATGTGCTGCGCAAAAGGCTGCTTCCCGGGCTTTGAGACATTCGAGATCACTCTTCCGGTGACTTACGAGCCAAAACCTATTCCGTCCGCTAAGGCCCGTCTATCAAAAGCAATCAGCGAACTCCCCTCAAAAAAACACAACATCGAGGGCATTATTCAAAGCAGCCCAGACCAAAAAATGATCACGCTCAGCTTTCAAGGTGAATTTAAGAGACCGCTAAAAGAGGCTTATTTCTTTTCCAGTGACGGTCAAATCTCCTCCGACCAAAAGCAAAAGTTTGTGGAAGAAAAAAATGGGTCAATTACTCTAAAGATTCCGCGGTCTGAATTCTCACCTGAAGGAAAAACTACAATGCCGGGAGTTTTGAAAATTGGGGGGCGCTACCTAGAAATTGAGGCCAAGCCCCAAGCCTAACTCAGCTCCTACGTTCACAAAGAGTGTAAATCGTTACCCCCTACTTGCATGGGAATTAAAACAAGTCATTGCGCTTAAAAAGCAATCAACACCGTGTCTTTGTTAGCACTCTAACATCTGAGTATATCAACGCTGTTCAAATATCAGCCCTCAAAGTCACAGACCGACCGTGGGCATGCAAACCTTCCATTTTAGCGAAATGTTCGACCACTTTCTGGGACTTCCGAACCGCTTTCTGGTCCATCCTAACCACGCTTGCTCGCCGCTGAAATTGATCGGCCCGCAAACCGGAAAACGAACGCCCCGACCCCTCGGTAGGGAGGGTGTGACTCGGTCCAGCCAAGAAATCACCAATCGCTACTGCCGAGTAATTCCCTACGTAAATTGCGCCCGCGGTGCGAACTTGCTCAAGCCATTTTTCTTCATTCTTTGCCACCAAAATCAAATGTTCTGGCGCCCAATCATTCACGATCGAAATTGATTCACTCATTGATTTCGTCAGCAAAAGAAAGCCCGCTTTCTTAAGGGCCTTGCTTGCGATTTCACGACGGGGAGTTTCACTAAGCTGGATCTCCAGCTCACTCTGAATTTCTCTAAAAAGCTTCTTGGAGTGTGTGACCACCCCAACGACAGAATCAGGACCGTGCTCCGCTTGGGCCAAAAGGTCAGATGCCAAGAATCGCGCATTCCCAGTCGCATCAGACGCAATTAAAACCTCACTTGGCCCGGGAAGAAGGTCGATCGAAACTGCGCCCACCATCTGACGCTTCGCCTCCACTACAAAGCTATTGCCAGGCCCAAAAACCTTATCGACCGGCGCTATCGATTTCGTCCCGAGCGAAAGTGCTGCAATCCCGTGAGCCCCCCCGGCTTTGTAAATCTCGGTCGCGCCTGCCGATTCGAGCGCATATAACAGGTCAGGATTAACTGAACCATCTCGTCCTGGTGGCGTCGCCGCCACAATTTCAGGCACACCTGCAGCTTGCGCAAATCCCGCAGTCATTAGAGAGGTAGAAACCAAAGGGGCCTTGCCACCTGGCACATAAACCCCCACCCGATCGAAAGGCACGAATCGCTCGCCCACTTCTACCCCTTGCGGATTCTTCACTTTCCAGTTTTTACGGAGACTCTTTGCCGCAAAAGCATGAATGTTTTTCAAAGAAGATTTTATGGCAGATTTCGTTTCCTGGCTCACCGAGTTACGTGCAATTTCCAATTCGGCACCAGTCACCCTCAACGACTTTGCGGTGAGCCTCGCCCCATCAAACTTCTTTGCAAAAGCGACCAAAGCGCGATCTCCTTTTTTAGCCACTTCGGAAACAATCTCGGCTACCGCATCCGAAACAGCACCGCTTGGAATTGCTCGGCGATACAATTTTTTGACGAAGGCAGGGTAGGCTTTGTCCTCGTGGGTAAGAATCTTCATGGCGATTACTAAGCTTGGATAAACAAAAGAACAAGCTGTTGGATCAACCGTTTAGCTTCTCAAGACTCTTAGCCAGAAATTGCCCGTCTTTACGGAAAAGCTTTCCGTCAAAGTAAATCTCCCCTCCTCCATAGTCCTTACGCTGAATATTGACCATGTCCCAATGCACTGTAGAGCGATTTCCGTTATCAGCTTCTTCGTATGCCTGACCGGGCGTGAAATGAAAGCTTCCCGCAATCTTTTCATCGAAGAGAATATCCCGCATCGGCTCGCGAACTATTGGATGAAAACCGATCGCAAACTCACCAATATAGCGCGCACCCGGATCACTATCGAGAATCTTGTTCAACTCACGGGTCATACCCCCATCAGCCTCAGCCTTGATGATCTTGCCTTTTTCAAAAGTCAGCCTGATACCATCGAAACTGATGCCACGGTAAATCGTAGGTGCATTGTAATAAATCACCCCTTCAACCGAGTCCTTAATTGGAGCCGTGAAAACTTCACCATCTGGAATATTGTTCTGCCCCCCACAAGCAATTGCCGACATATCCTTGATTGAGAAACGAAGGTCAGTTCCATTTCCTACGATATGAACATCATTAGCCTTTTCCATGAACCGCTTCAAGGCATTCATCGACGGAAGGTAGCTCTTGTAATCGAGCAGGCAGGCATCGAAGTAAAAGTTCTCAAACGCTTCGGTGCTCATTCCTGCCTGCTGCGCCATTGCGGGATGCGGCCAACGCAGAACACACCATTTCGTTTTTTTAACTCGGTGATCCAAAACCTTTCGAAGATATTTCATTGCAGTGCCCATCTTCTTAGCGGGAACATCGCTAGTTTCGGTAATATTATGAGATCCGCGGATCGCAATATAAGCATCCATATCCTTCATTTCACTGAGGAGATGCTTGGAAGTCGCTTGATATTGATCATCGGTCGCACCAATAAGCATTTCTCGACTCAGACGGTTTGATCCAAGACGCAAAAACGGCACCCCTTTTCGCAAACGAACTTCGCGAACCAAAGCCACTGCCATATCTTCTGGCGTATCAACGAGGTCGAGGAGAATTTTCTCACCCTTCTTCAGAGCGGTGGAATAGCGAATAAGTTGCTGTGCAAGCTGAATATACCTTGGATCCATGGCTGAAAGAAACCGTGCTAAGAAGAGTTGGACAACTAGAAAAGACGCCGCGACTCAAAATGTTTTATCTCAAGCAATCAACGAGTTCTTTGACGCCACTCTGCAAAAGACTGCCCACTTGCATTCTCGGGGTCGGGAAGGTGAGAATTCGCGTCGAGCTTTCGACCGAGCTCAGAATCGTCGAAAGCGGCCCCGCCGGCGCGCCGGCTGGGTCCAGACTCACAAGAAACCAGACTAGAGAACACGAGCGTTGGGATCGCAAAAATGACCGAGATCTTCATACAACAACTATGTCTGAATCGATACCCTCTGCAAGAGGTCAGGAAGTAATCTAACAAAAAAATACACGAAAAAGCTATTTTGCCCCTTCGAGCATCCGCACGGCTGCCTTCGAAAGTGCCTTCTCGAGTTCCTCCGGCATCCCATAGTCGGGAAGCTCCTTGATGAAAACTGCCCAATCGCGCTTCATTCCAGATCCCAGATAGGCATTTAGACGGGTCGCCACCGTCGAATCAGCTAACTCCTTTTCCGTCTTATAGGATTTGGTAAGAATATCCCGAATTTCCCCAAACCGGGTTAGGTAATATTTTTGGTGGTAGCCTTCGGCATAAGTGAACTTTCCAACCGCAGCGATCGTTGTTTGCACCTCATCGGCGTCAAGCCCCTGCTTTACCGCAGCACCAGCCCGAGAATTCTCGGCTGCTATTTTCTGTGACTCGTCATGATAAAAAACAGCATTCATATACTGTCGTGACGTATTAATTTGGTCACATCGGTGAGCCGCCCAAAAGATCTCTAGAAGATCTTCGTATTTCAAAACCTCAGGATCGTAATCAATTGAAATCACCTCGGTATGTTTTCCCAAACTGTAGTAGGTAGGATCCGCTTTTTCGCCACCCGCATAACCAACACGCGTGCGGAGAACACCTTTGAGACTTCCGAACTCGGAATCAGGTCCCCAAAATCAGCCTAAACCAAAGGTCGCAGTTTCAAATTTCACCTTTGACGTCTTAGCATCCAGAGGAAGGGTCGTAGCCGAAACCTTGCCATCGGCTTTAGGGAGTGGTTCTGCAAGTCCTGACATTACAGCCAAACTTGCGACCGCTCCAAGAATGATCAATCGAATTTTCATATCGCCGGTGAAATTATGACACAGAAGAAATTTTATTCCAGCTCAACCGTCACAATGGATTTTTCTTTGCATGAAAGCCGATTCCAACGAAGTCTTGCCAAGCCGAATGGCTGAACCACAAAACGTCTCCGAATTTGCCGAACGCGTACTGATGTCCACTACGCTACAGGACAAACTTACCCACGCCCCAGTCTCTTTGACTCTTGATCCACCAAAACGAGGCAATTTTATCGCCCCCTCTCTTCCCGGGCGTCCTCATCACCTCAAGCCGCGGCCTAATGATGGAAAATCGCCTTTTCCCTCGGCTGATCAAATCCACGATGAAGAGCAACGTGGTATTCTACTCCACTTTTTTGCCAACCACGAACTTCTCGCCGTCGAGCTCATGGCACTCGCTTTGCTCAAATTCCCAGACGCTCCCGATTCTTTTCGCAAGGGAATACTTCGAACCTTGCAAGAAGAACAAAACCATACCCTTTGGTATCTTGAGCGAATGAAGGACTGCGGACTCAAATTTGGAGACTACCATCTCAGCCCCATGATCTGGTCGCATATTTCCTCCATGGAAAGTCCACTCGATTACGTCTCACGCCTCTCGCTCACCTTCGAGCAAGCCAACCTCGACTACGCGAAGCACTACTCCCAGGTCCTTGCCCGAGCCGGTGACCAAAAGTCCGCTGACCTTCTTTCTAAAATCTACAAGGACGAAATTGCTCACGTCGGTTACGGCCTCAAATGGTTGCGCCGTTGGAAGCAAAAAGCTCAATCCGATTGGGACGCTTGGCATAAACAACTCCACTTCCCCCTCTCCCCCATCCGCGCCAAGGGCCTGGCACCCTTTAACGAAGAAGGCCGCCGCAAAGCTGGAATGGACGAGCACTTTATCGCCTCGATCAGACGACACCAAGCCTCCCGCGGTCGCAGCCCCGACCTTTACTGGTTCAATCCAGATGTTGAACTTGCTGCCAACGACAGCAACTGGACTCCACCCCAACGCCTCGAGAAACTCGCAGCCGACCTAGAATACGCCTTCGCCCTCGCGGCACCCTCCTCAGATGATCTCATCCTCCTCCGCAATCAACCCAGCGATAGACACCGTGAAGCCCTCGCTCACCACAACCTCACTTTCCCTGAAGTTTCACCGATTTCTGAACTCCATCACATCCGTAAAACTCGAAAAATAAGACATGAGCGGCCTTGGGGAATTCCGAACCCCACCCTCCTCTCAAAAAAACTCGGTCTCGAACTCCGTGGCCTGCTCGACAATTCGATCTCCGCTCAAATTTGCTGCAACCAAAAGGAAACCCAAACCTTCGTCGAGGCAAACCCACACCGTAACTGGCTTGCTAAGCCTCTTCTCGGCTCAGCAGGCCGCGGCCTCATTAAATTTTCTTCTGACCAGATACCCTCTATCAAAGAAGCCCACCTAATCGAGCCTTGGCTGAACAAAGAGCAA
>Ga0208970_1000638_pt1 | contig 10985 bp, 27 predicted proteins | sample AOAMet2_C49A8_35_2_FD_188078 | JGI IMG/M metagenome (GOLD analysis project Ga0208970, IMG submission 188078) | Ammonia-oxidizing marine microbial communities from Monterey Bay, California, USA - C0912_C49A8_35 (SPAdes) | ecosystem: Environmental > Aquatic > Marine > Intertidal zone | place...
TCCGCACCTAGCTTAGTCATATTACTGCTGTGAACTTCGTGAAAGCAATCATCGAGATCAAGCCCAAAAGCATGACCTGCTCCGTAGACAACATAGAGAATATCTGTAAGTGCATCCGCAATTTCAAGCATACTTTTATTAGCCAATCCATCTCTTAACTCCTGTACTTCTTCTTCAATTAGGTCAAGGCGTAATGCCGAGAGGTTAAAGTCGGGCATAGTGGGGATATAAAGAACTTCTTGACCGAAGGCCTCCATAAAGTCACCAACCTTTTCAAAATTTGTAATCTGTGTACTGCTCATTTTTTATTTCCTGTTTTAATCAATTTATGCGTTTATTATACGCAACAATCAGTTCTTTGTCAAGACTTATCTTTCAGTGCCTCTAGGGTACTAGGATACTTCTTGTTCAGCTTTTTCAATAATCGAGAGATCATGTGTTGCTTCGGAAGAGTGACCACTTCAATGTTCTTGTAGTAGTCCTCGGGGTTACGAGTATCTCCTTCGATTCCGTGATAGCACTCCTCTACCTCTTCGTCTTCCAAATCACCGTCCCAGTTCAGCTCTGTAACCTGTAGTTGGGCTGTCTTGGCATTACGAAAGATACGATCATAGTTATCATCATACGCTTTCTTGTTAGTAGTTCTGTCCTTATCACCTTTGCTCATGTATTCTCTCCAATACTTCTAGCTTTTGTTCGTTATTCATTGTGAACCAGTCCGTAATCTCTGCGGGTGTGCGTTTACATCCGATACAGTAAGTACCTGAAGTGTCATAGAAACACGTTCCTACACATGGAGACTTAGGAGCTCTATTAATTTTCTGTTCCATAACTCTTTAAACTCTGGATTCTTTGCTCTATCACGAGCGCGTCGGAGGGCCTTCGCCCTCTCCATTACACGGTTCATAAACTCGCAAGTATAAATTCAGGAGATGTGTAGTGATATGGATCTTCTTCACAGTTATCTTCCTTACCTTCTTCAATGAACCAATCGGTAATCTCACCGTTGTCGATGACACAAGCATATCTCCAAGACCGAGGACCAAAGCCCAAGTTGTCTTTGTCTACAAGCATATTCATACCGTCTGTAAATTTATGAGAACCATCAGGAATTACTTCAATGTTCTCTAATTTGTTTTCTTGTGCCCACTTATTCATTACGAAAGAGTCGTTCACAGATACGCAATAAATTGCACAAAACCCATGTTCGTTTAAAAACTCTGGAGCAAGACGCTCAAAGTCTGGAAGCTGATAAGTAGAGCAAGTAGGAGTGAAAGCTCCTGGCAGTGAGAATACTAAGACTCTGCTGTGAGCAAAGAGATCCCAGGTGCTTACGGTTTTCCACACAAATTCCTGAGTCCCATCAGAGAGATCTACAGGCACACGCGTATGAAACACCACTGAGGGTGCGTGAGTTGGAAGACTACGATAAAATCGTTGATCTTCATAATCATCTCGCTCATGGCGAGCACAATAAACTGTCATTTTACCATCCTTTTTTAATTCTTGTATCAAAATAATACTGTTTACATTCTTTAACGGTCTCAGAAATGCCTTCCTCGACCTCCTTTTTGCATAATGCATTTACTTTCTTTGTATTTTCTATTGCTCCAATAGTGCCAGCAATTAACATGGCCCAAAATACTATGTTCATTCTTCTTCCTTGTTACTCTCTTTCTATATGTACTAATCTAATATAGAAGTTTTTCGTTATGAGTGATTCAGGATAGCCTTTGCTAACCAACCACTCGTTTTGATATTTCCAGTCCCACATTGCCCAGTTTGGTGGACAAGTAACAGGAAAACCATACTTTTTGCCTTCTGGAGGCATAATCATTAATACTGTGTCGCGCATCTTTAGAGGTGATCGTTTCCAAGAAGGGGCTGCTACCATGATCGAATGCTCCAAGAGACAGAAAATCTATACTCTGCGTCTTTATCAGAAAAATGAATCTGATTGTTCTCTTCGTCATAGGTATAATCTTCTTCGTTAAGAATATTCTCACAAAGATCTAATGCGTGATTAAGTGTTTCTAGATCTAAAAATTGTGTGCTCGGTCCTACCATCCTACTAATCCCCATCCGTGATTGGCTATCGCATTGAGTATAATTGCAATACAAGTAGCCATATGAGTAAACCACCAAGTGGTTCTAATTAAGGCGATTGTATCTGCCTGTGCATCAGTCTCTCCGACCTTCTCTCCAAGGCTCTTCGCCCACAGTCTCCATAACTTTCTCATTCTACCCCAAGTCCTTAGTTTCATCTTTGGCCCTCCTACGTACGCGTTTATTATAACGACGCTTGATTACTTTCAATGCTTTTCTACCAAAGTTATAATACTTGCGAGCTTTAGTAAGTGCATCATATTCATCCCCTCCTTTCAGAGGCGTATCTCTACCTTTTTTCATACTTCACCTATGAGATGACTTCGTACAATTGATTGTACTAAATATCCTTTGTTGTCATAGGTATAAGTAATACTTTGTTGAGTGTCTCCGTTAACTCTTACCACGGCCTTAACAGTTGTTTGGTCGTACTGTATATTTGGTGTCTTGTACGGAAAGGACATTCTTGTCGAGATTCCTTCTATCATATTACCAGCTCCTAATAATGTTCCACATAATAACATAAACACATAATAAATTAGATAACACTAGTATAGTTCTTATAGCAGCTACCCAGTTCTCATTCTTTGGATCATACCCGTCCTCCTCATCGAAGGAGCCAAGGGCGTGCTTCCAAATTGTCCACAGTTGTTTCACCTACCACCTCGTCTTATACCATTCTCCGAACTCATTAAAATGAGACTCGAATTCAAATCTTATTGTATCTCCATAGATATCAGTAAAGTACTTGATATCCCATTCTTGTTTTTCACAATTTTCTTTACACCACTCGACACAATCATTTCTTAGATCAGTATGCGTATGGTGTTGAAAGTAAGAACCCATTCTCCACTTTCTCTTGTAGTCGTCTATCTCTTGTGGAGTCATTCTTGTATTAATCATCTTTCTTTGCTCTTTTAATGGATTCTTGCATTTGTCTGTAGTCCTGGTCAGCTTCCCACTGCGCTTGCTTGTCTCGAACTGTCAAGTAAGCTCCTGCAAGGGCAACCATAAAAACGCTAACCGCCATGCCTGCTATAATATATTCCATCATACATTCTCCCATAATAAATCTACGAGTATTTTCTCATACTCATATGCTTCCACTTCCCACGGAGCCTCCATGTAGTCTACGTCTTCACAGTCAATGTGAACACCATTATGTCTCCATACATGGTCTACCATGTTGATTTGGTTTTTACAAAATTGTTTCGCATGAGTAAGTTCATGAGCAAGTGTACCTGCCATTTCGTGTGGCTCATACGCAATGATTTCGCCGTCCTCGTACTTCCAATGAGTCGCAATATTAATAGTCGATGACTCTTGATCGCCAGTGCACAGACCTCCGTAGAGACCAGTGTCCTCGATAAATTTAGCATAGCGAATATTGATATCATAATTGACACCATCGGGAAAGAGTGCAACGATGCATTCGTCAATGAACGTATCGAACTCAGGTAAGTTTCTGTCTTCGGTTGTTACTTTTATCATATAATTTCTCCAATTCATGAAACTATTATACGCCTTATTCAGCAAGTTGTCAAGACTTATTTCAAGCCAAAAGGATTCTGTGCCTGCTTTTCTTGTCTCTTTCTTTCTCGGACTTTTGCTGCAGCTTTCTTCTTTTGTCTCTTTGTAGTGCGCTTCTCGTGATATTCTTTTTCTCTATAGTCAAAGAGTACATTGCTTTCTGCAATCTTACGCTTGAATAGACGTAGTGCGCTGTCAACATTACCGTTTTTAACCTTAACTCTCATTCTGTTTTAAACCTATAGCCTCTCTTACGAATGTAAGATACTTGATTCCGAATAGACTGCACGGTTCTGCCAGGCAATAGCCTAACCATCTCCTCCATGTCGAGGTGATAATAGTGAGAGGCAAGTATTCTTCTCTCGTCGGTAGTCCACGGTCTCTTTTTATATTTTTTCATGGAAGTATTATACTGAAAAGCGGTTGCTTTGTCAAGAAATTTTTTTGGGGTCGCTCAAAAATTTTTCTTGACTTTTGGTGATTTTTTCAGTATAATTCACCCATAAAATAAATAAAAAATATATGGGAAAAGTAAGATAGTTCTTGACTTATTACTGATTTCTGCGTATAATAATTATTCTGAAGTGGAGAAACCAATCCAAGAAACGGAGAAATTTATGTTAGAGTATGCCATTTTTGTATTCGTAGTTATAGGGTGTGGACTTACTTGTCACGCTCTTGGAAAACAGGAAGGGATCGAAACAACAATAGAACATCTCGTAGATAATGGGATGCTAGAACTAGATGAAGAATAAGCTACTGATAGTAGAAAGCAGAGACGAAGGAGATAAAATAGTGTACAGAGTACAAGATAGCAGAAGACTCTTTCTCATCACGCATAGTAAAGACGTAGCAACAAAAGTATTTAAAGAACTTAAATTAGATTACGAACGACAAAAGGAACAAGAAAATGCCAGCAAAGTTTAAAGAATCAGTAAAAGTAGTAGTAGATCGTCAATCTCGAAAGATGAAAACTGTTCACTACTACTTAAAAAATACGCCAACCCAACAGATCGTTGACGCCCTAGAGAATAGCAATACTCAGCCAAAGCACAAGCAGAAGTTCCGAAACGAGCTTGTACGACGTGGAGTAAGTGTTTAATGAAATTGAGAGAAAGGCTAATTGAAGCAACCATTGCACACGTAGAAGGTAAGATTGCTTACCACAAGGCAAACGTGGAAGTCTATCTAACTAATCCAGCAGGTATTGGAGAACATCCTGATATTATGGAAGCACTTCTTTCAGAGATGAAAGAGATTGCAGAAAATGAAGATATCTTAGAGGTTGCACGAAATATTCCAAGAGAGGTAGTATAGGCTCGCCTTAAGTAGCCTAAGTATGGGCTACGTAGCCCGAGTTAAATGGAGAAAAGTTAGTGAAAAAACGAGAAGAGGCCGCTTGCATATTTTGTGGAGTGGTTACAATGTTAAGTTGTTTAGCCTTGCCCTTTTTTATTATAAGCATAAGCGCCAGCGCAGGAATGTAATCTAGGAGATTCACATGAATAGAGAACAAGTACAAAAACAGTTAGAGATAGATGAGGGTGTAGAGTATAAAGTTTACTTAGACCACTTAGGATATGCCACCTTCGGTATAGGACATCTAGTGTTGGACACAGATCCAGAGCACGGATGCGACATCGGCACTGCCGTAAGCGAAGAGAGAGTAACAGAGGCTTTCCAAAAGGACTTAGATATTTCTATTTCTGAGTGCAAAGTTCTTTATGACTTGTGGGACGACTACCCAGGGGAAGTTCAAGAGATACTCGTCAATATGATGTTTAATCTTGGACGTCCCCGACTTAGCGGCTTTAAAAACTTCAAGAAGGCAGTTGACGCAGGAGACTGGGCAAAGGCTGGTATTGAAGGAAGAGACTCTAAGTGGCATAAGCAAGTAGGCAACAGAGCTGAACGGCTTATGGTAAGAATGGAAAATGTCTAAAATTTTGATTGGAATTATAGCGGCGATGGGAGTCGGGGGCTACCTCTACTACCAGACCGCTATAGTACCTATGAAAAATAAATTAGAAGAGCAAACAGCAGTAATACTCGCACAAGATTTGCGAGACCAAGAACAAAAAGCAGCAATCGCTGCAATTCAAGAGAACCTTGAGACTACAACTAAAGCCCTCGGAGGCTTACAAGTTAGAAATCAACGTGCAGAAGAACAAATGTCAGAGTATCTCGACATCTTTCGCAGACACAATCTCGCCAAGATAGCAAGTGCTAGACCTGGCAGTATACAACTTAGAGCCAACAGAGCTACAAAGGAGGTGTTTGATGCAATTGAAGACGTTAGCAAGTCTATCAGCAATCCTGATATTGACTAGTGGCTGCAGCCTTCTTATCCCTAAACCTTTACCTCCTCGTGAAGTAGAGATTATAACGAAGCCTGTACCCATAGATGTTATACATCCAACAATGCCCCGATCTTTGAATCTCAAAGAGCCGAAGTGGTATGTTGTATCTGATGCTAAGATTATAGAAGAGTGTAAGAAAGACCCTGAAACAAAAGAACGCGACTGTAAGCTAGGAAAAGAAGACTTATATCCAGAAGGCTATACCTACTTCGACCGTTTCGTAGCAGACATAAAGAAGAAGCACGGGGGAGACCTTGTGTTTGTTGCCATGTCAGTTGCAGATTATGAACTTATGAGTTACAATACTCAAGAAATCAAAAGATATATTACTCAGTTGGGCGATGTAGTTATTTACTACAAAGAAGTCACAACTAAAGTAAAGGAGCCGGAAGATGGCGTACAGTGATAAAGTTATGGATCACTACGAGAACCCACGCAATGTAGGTAAACTCGATGCGGGTGCTCCGAACGTCGGTACGGGTATGGTAGGTGCTCCAGCGTGTGGAGATGTAATGCGTTTACAGATTCTTGTAGATGACAATGACATCATCACAGATGCAAAGTTCAAGACCTACGGGTGCGGATCAGCCATAGCCTCTTCCTCACTTTTGACAGAGTGGGTAAAAGGGCAACACATGGACGAAGCGTATAAGATTAAAAATACTGATCTAGCCTCTGAGTTAGCTCTTCCTCCCGTTAAGATTCATTGTTCGGTTCTTGCCGAAGATGCGATTAAGACAGCAATACGTGACCTAAAGGATAAGCGCAAATAAAATAGTTCTTGACACCCCTCTCGAACTTTAGTATAATACTTATTCAAATTTAGGAGACTACCATCAATTTATTTTATTTAGACGAAGATCTCGACAAGTGTGCAGAGTATCATGTTGACAAACACGTTAACAAGATGATACTCGAAGCAGCGCAGCTTATCAATACAAACCTCTGGATAGATCATCTGTTCGGATTTGTACCGCGTGCTATCACTAAAGAAGAGAACAAAGTTCTTCAGGAAACTCGTAAGAAGTGGAAAGATGTTCCTATGGAAGATCGCCTCTTTCCTTACTTGCCCACCATGCAGAATCATCCTAGTTGTATCTGGGTGCGCTCTTCGTTGGAGAATTATTTCTGGACAAATTGTTATGCCTTTGCTCTTGGTAGCGAAGCACATTACAGATACGGTAGCGATCACAAGAGTCTTGCAATGTTAAAAGCATTGCCAGAACCTAAGAACATGGAAGACCACGGTTTCACTACATTTGCCTTGGCAATGACAGAGGAGCTAAAAGATTATGATAATCCTATACAGTCTTATCGCAATTTTTATATGCTCGACAAAGCTACGTTCGCGGAGTGGAAACATAGAGAAAAACCACATTGGTGGGACGAAGAACTAGCCGACTATGATAACAGAATAAGCAGGAGCTAAAATGACAGTACGACTTATATCATCATCACACGATAATCTTATTGAAGAGATCGCTATGATGGCTAGGGTATCTAACCCAGCAAACCAGAATAATCAGAAAACTTCTGAGAAGTTAGTAAAGTATCTAATCAAACATAAGCACTGGAGTCCGTTTGAAATGGCATCTCTTACGCTAGAGATTGATACTACTCGTGATATCGCACATCAGATAGTGCGTCACCGCAGCTTTGCTTTTCAAGAGTTTAGCCAACGGTACGCCGACCCTGCGGCGATGGGCTTTCCTTACGAGCTACGAGAAGCTCGCTTACAGGATGAAACCAACCGCCAGAATAGTGTAGAAACTGAAGACGAGCTTCTGAACAAGCACTGGATTCAACAACAGAAGCGTGTTATGGATGTTGCAGATGGAGTATACAAATGGGCACTCGGAGTAGGTATTGCAAAGGAACAAGCTCGAGCAGTACTACCAGAAGGTTTAACAAAGAGTAGACTTTATATGGCAGGTACGTTACGCTCATGGATACATTACGTTGATGTGCGTACAACCCCAGGAACTCAGAAAGAACATCTAGAAATTGCTCGTCAGTGTGGGCATATTATCGAACCGTTCTTTCCGATGATCAAGGATTTCATACATGACTAATCCATTGGATAAGCAAGAAGGCGGCTCACACTATGATCTGCCTATACAACCACTAGAGTATATCCATGCGAATCAGCTAGGGTATATCGAAGGTAACATTATTAAGTATGCAACTCGACATCGAAATAAGAATGGTGCCGAGGACATAAAAAAGATTATACATTATTGCGAACTATTATTGGAGCTAGAATATGCGAAAGAATGTGAAGAAGAAGGATCACGAGAACCTGACAGCGAAGAACATCGAGAAAGTGAAGGCGCTCCTCAACCCTGGCTCCGCTAGTGAAAAGCCTATAACCAAAAAAGAGGCGTGTGATATTTTAAATATCTCGTATAACACAACACGCCTACAAAAGATTATTGAAGAATATGACGAAAGAAAAGAGTATACCAAAAAGCGTAAAGCGGGTTTGCGAGGCCGTCCAGCGTCTACTCAAGAGATCGCTGAAGCGTGCTCGAGCTTCCTCGGAGGAGATACTATTTCAGATATCTCAAAGCGGCTCTTCAGAAGTCCATCCTTTGTACGATCTATTCTTGAAAGAGTTGGAGTCCCGTCACGACCGAGCAACAAAGAAGAAAGACTGACTACCCACTACTTTCCAGATGAGTGTGTGGCTGAAAACTTCAAAGAGGGAGAGATTGCATGGTCTGCACAGTATCATAGTACTGTAGTAGTAAAAGAATGTCTCACCGCTGAATACATCGCAGGTAAAAAAGGTATGGCACACGTAGACTACGAAAGTAAGTATGGCTGTCCTTGCTACGGTATTTATGTAGTACAAAAAGTAGACAGTGAAGATACTTACTTTTCAAGTGTACAATCTGGAGGTTTTAATGCGTATGCTCCGGCATATGAACTAGGAAAACTGACTCATTTGGAAAAATATGGGATAAATTTGGAGAGGATATAAAAAATATTTCTTGACATCTTGCTTATATTTTGGCATAATAGTTTTTCAAATATGAGAGGAAGCAAATGGGCGACCGATTTTACATGCAACAACTAGAAGCAACAGGTTTTGCACCTGGACTTAAAAACACTAAACCAAAAAGGAAACGAAAAATGGCTTGGGATGACGACAAAAAAGCACAAGCAGTAACAATGTACGAAGAAGCAGAACCAACTCCAGAGACCAGCATGGAGATTGTAAAAGATATTGCAGACGAATTAGACGAGTCACCTAACGGTGTTCGTATGATCTTAACCAAAGCTGGCGTTTATGTTAAGAAAACCCCTGCTGCTAAATCTAGCGGCAATACAACTACAGGAGGAGGCGGTACTCGTGTCTCTAAAGCAGCAGCAGCGGAAGCTCTCATTGCGGCTTTGGGTGATGCAGGCCAGGATGTTGACGAAGAGATTATCTCCAAGTTGACTGGTAAAGCCTCGCAATACTTTACTTCTATAATTACTAAAATTAACGAAGCGTAAGTACTTACCCCGCTAGATCTTTTTCTAGCGGGGTATTTTTGTATCTATAGAAACCACCTTGCAGTATGTAGATTCACAATAAAGATTGCTGAAATACTACCAAGGAGCTATAGTGAAAAAGCAAGAACTGGCACAATTAGTGCACAACTATGGAGACGCTGTTATTACTTACCGCAGTGAACACTCCAAAAAACTAAAGTATAATGTTTGTACTTTGGATTTTTCTACTCCCTATATTCAAAAGAAGAAGAATAGGGCAAAAGAGACTGAAGAAACCCTACTGTTCTTTTGCTGGGATACTGACTCATATCGTCTACTTAGGCCTGCAAACGTGTCTAGTGTAGTACCTTTGTCTTCAATTCTTAAGAATGAGAGGATATAATGGAACTACATCAAGCCCCGGAAGCATACTCTCGTGTCATTCACTATGATAAGGTTAAGGAAATACAGGTAAGGCTTACTATCAATACTTTTCGAGGTGTAGAATATATACATCTACGAAAGTATTATATGGACTTTGATGAAGAGTGGAAACCCACGCCTGAGGGAGTAGCAATGCCCTTAGACTTAACTAATTCTAGAGAGCTTTTTATAGGCTTAACGGAGATACTGTCTCTGGCAGAATCAAAAGAGTTAATACAAGAACATTTTTCAGATTTAATAGACGATCTATATAAATAGTTCTTGACAATCTTCCTAAAGTTCCGTATAATATCTTTTCAAATTTAGGAAAAGTATATGCGAAAGTTTTTAGACAAAATGAGCGAGTTGTACTACGAGGGTACTCCTGCTATCTCTGATGCAGAGTTTGACCTCTTAGCTGACAAACACAACTACAGTAAAGTGGGCTACGTTGTTACAGATGCGATTTCGCACGTGTACCAGATGTACTCCTTACAGAAGTGTTTCGATATTACTAAAGCTCCTCTTGACGTAAACTCTTGTGTCGCTAGTCCTAAATTGGATGGAGCAGCAGTCTCTTTGCTGTATGTAGACGGCAACCTTGAACTCGCCCTCACTCGTGGGGATGGTATTCAAGGTAGAGACATCACTGATAAAATGCGTATGCTAGTCCCTACGGAGATTAGAAATACTGGATTGATTCAGGTAACAGGGGAAGTTGTTGCCCCTAGAGAAATACCCAACGCTCGTAACTTTGCGGCAGGTGCTTTAGGCTTAAAGAGTTTGACTGAGTTTTCTACTCGGCCTCTCGTCTTTGTTGCCTATGATGCGTTGCCTCGACAAGCCTCTCACTATGAAGGGTCTATGACTGTTCTTAGAATGATGGGTTTGAGAGAAGTTACAACTTTTGACTGTTCACGTTACCCAACGGATGGCGTGGTCTACAGGTTGAAAGACTCAGTTGAATTTGAGCGCCTGGGTTATACTTCTAAACACCCCCGAGGTGCCTTTGCTCTGAAAGAACAGGCAGAGGGGGTGGAGACAACTCTTATTGATGTAGTGTGGCAGCTTGGTAAAAGTGGTGTT
>Ga0208970_1000639_pt1 | contig 10971 bp, 10 predicted proteins | sample AOAMet2_C49A8_35_2_FD_188078 | JGI IMG/M metagenome (GOLD analysis project Ga0208970, IMG submission 188078) | Ammonia-oxidizing marine microbial communities from Monterey Bay, California, USA - C0912_C49A8_35 (SPAdes) | ecosystem: Environmental > Aquatic > Marine > Intertidal zone | place...
AAAGTTAGTACCGTCTGCAATTAACAATGCATCTGCGGTATTAGTACCCATTGTAATATCGTCGCCCGAAACAGTCAAGTCTACAAACGTAGGACTGTCGGTAGTTGCCAAGCCCTGATTAATAGCCTTAACGCTTGCAAGAGCTGTTAGCTCGCTGTCCATTAGTGCGCCTACGGCTGTAACACTTGCTGTGCTTACAACATCTGCTCCTGTTTCAATGCTGTTTAACTTAGTGTGGTCAGCATCGGTAAAAACATTAGAATCTGATGCAGCTTCAACCGCTGCTCGAATCTCAGCGTCTGTTTGGTCTGCGGTAGCTGAAGCTTCAATACCATCTAACTTAGTTCCATCTGTTGCTACATCACGGCCATCAACTGTGCCGCCAACAATTATGTTTCCAGCTACAGTTACGTTTGTTTCGAGCATTGAGCTAACAATGTCGCCAGCACCAATTACAAAGTCTAAGGTGTTATCAGCATCATTGTATGTAACTGTGATGCCTGTTTCAGTGTTACTTGTTGCCATTGCACCTACAGTGTCTGCAATAGTTTCTGAAAGCGTAATACCCGCAACAGTAATCGCGTCAGCTTCTAATGTGCCGTTAATGTATGCGTCTTTAAACTGGAGTGAGCTTGTACCTAAATCAATGTCGTTATCAGTTACTGGTACGATTGCGCCATCTTGTATGCGTATCTGCTCTACTGCCGCACCACCAATCTCTACATAAAAACCCCAACGATTGTTAGCGGTGTCTACTGCAAGCTTGTTGAAAAAGTCTTGGTCTCCGATAATACCTATATTACCGCCTTGGCCTGCGCTTCCATCGTGTTGGTGTCCGGTAGTTCCTGTAGTTGTGTACGCAAAAGCGTTTAATAACTGATTAAATTCATTGTTAAACAATCCGGCGGTTATTACGTCACCATCATCAAAAGTGCTTTGTCTTGTATAATTCGTTCCTGCCATTTCTTATCTCCTGCCTGATGGCACGTAGTTTACGTATAAACCGTTTATTGAGTATGGGGGGCTTTGGTCTTCTGTTCTAATCTGGAAGCTTACTGTGTGGCCGCTTCCTACTATTACTTCTCGTGCCATTGGGTCGTTAGTACCCTCAAAAATAGCATTTCCAAATATAGCACTTCCAAATACAGGAGGCACTGGAATTCCTGTTAGTGTAATATCTTCGGGCTGTGCGACATCTGAGTCTGTAAAATCAAACTGAGTTCTAAGTATTGGAGCTAATTCGCCTTCGGGAGAAACTGAAAGCTTAATATACTTCATTGTCTTTCTTGTTCCCGCATCACCAAAGTCTAAGAATGGAGTTGTATACTTAGCATCAATATTAAAATTAGAACCGTTCGCAGAAAAAGCTCCACCTACATCGTGGTTGTAGATGTAGCCTGAGTTGTCTCCGTGATATATTTTTTCAATACCAGACGAGTTAAAATCTGAAACTATAGATGCTGCTTGAATTCCTTTGGTTTCAGACCACTCAAAACCGTTACGAGTTAGCGTACCTATAATTCCTCGTGACTCTGTAGACTGTTCAGCAGCCGTAGAATAATACAGTCGATACTGTGAGCGTCTACGCAATACGCAACTGCTGATGTTATAATCATCAATATCTCTAGATATTAAAGATGTTATAGCTTGTATTTGTCTGCTTACAGAACCTAACTCAACGTCACCAATACGCGCTGTACCTGCGACTGTACGAACACCATCAGGCGAAAGGAACACTAAGTCACCGCCAATTTCTTGAATGCTGTAATGACTTAAGCAGCCTACGTTTTTAGCAATTGGTACGACAGCAATGTTTTGAGAGTCGTTAATGTTAATAAGCTTGTATATACTGTTTTTACAGAATATAAACAAATCTGTTCGGAAGCTTTTAAGACCTACTACTTGGTCATCAATTGAAACACTTCCTGCTCCAGCGCCTGTAAAGTTATCAGGCTCAAGAGTATGACTATAATAAATAGTGTTCTTTTGTGTTGGAGCGCCTGCGACTACAAAGTGCTTGTCGTGAATAACACCTACAGACGGAGAGACTGTTCCGTTTACTGTGACTTCTTCTACAAAGAAAGTTCTAGTAGTTAAAGCTCCTGTGCCAGATATCTTAAACAATAGGGGCTTGTTTTCGCCGTCACATATTAAGAGTTGTCCGTATGCTTCGTTACCTTCAAATGTAGTGATGGAGCATTTCTTTTGATTTGTTCTTGTAAGTACAGAACGGCCTGTAAAAGTAGTATAGTTGTCACCGCTGCCGTGAACTCCCGTTTTGTTTATCTGAAGCCATGAAGCTCCGTCAGTTGTAAAGAAAATGTCCGTACCTGAACATGCAACAAGTCCGTCTGCATATACAGCTAAACCTAAAAGCTTTTCACCGCCGTTGGGTCGGGCTGTACCTAAAGACGTATAACCGTTTATTCGTCTGTATCCACCATCAGGGTCTACTTCAAAGTTTAAAAGCTCTGTAGCAAATCCCGGCTGTCCAAGCATTTCAAGCTGGTTAAGGTTAGTGTTTAACCCGCCTTTGCATGAAATACCAAAAGGTTGTGAAGCTGCCATATTATACGAATCTCACTCGGTCATCTGTGATATATGTTGGTACAGGTTCTATTAAATTTGATCTCATACTTCTCAACCCTTTTTTGTAATCGTCTAGTGCAAAAGCTGCTGACTGGGGGTTGTCTTTAAACTGCCACATGTAGTATCTTGCTCGTGCAATAAGAACGGGAGCATACATGTCTGGAAATAATAATGTGTCTGAGTGTGCGCTGAGTCTTGTTGGAAGGTTCCAAGCAAAGAACCAAACGCGGTATGTCTTGTCCGGTATTGGACTTAATCCAAACTTCCGTGAGTCTGGACTGCGGATAACACGAGAAGGCTCACCAAAAGTTTGAGCATCTGCATCATCTAAATTCTCTGAAACTCTGTAAAAAGTTTTCCACTCTTCGGTGGTAGTAAACTTTAAGTTTCCTGCTGTGTGTGGAGCTGTTTCTCCACTTACGCCTACAGTCGTGTAGTAAAAATTGTCCCAGTCTATTGAACCATAATCTGTAGTTATACTGGAGCTTGAAGGCTTTAACTCATACCAGCGTGTACCTGCTGTCGTTTCTACATATACGTTTCCGTACATAGGGTCTGTTTGACCGCTTTCAGCAACAGACAGAAAAGGCCACTGCGGTTCAGCGTTTATAATATCAAAATAAGCTCTGTTGATATTATCTTTAGCGTGTTGTTGTACGCTTTTAGCCTGCAAAAAATTAGTAGTTGTAAGCGTGACTTCGTTTAACTCACGTAAGAGTTCGTTTGTTAAATCTAAATAAGTTGTAGCCATCGTTTACACTGCCTTTGTTTTTGTTTCGGGGCTTTCTTTGTTACCCCAGATTGCATCCCAATTAGCTTCGTACTTCTTTTTGTTTTCTGTTTTATACCAGCTTCCGGTATCACCTAAAATCTTCCCTGTCTTCTTGCCTTTTATCATTATAGGTTTAGAGTTGCTTCCTACCTGTGGCATATGTCCTCCTTAAAAAGGATGGGGGCTTTTACACCCCCACCTTTAATCAAGCTTAGTCGATACCGTAGAATGCAGATACCATAGCTTCAGGGCGTAGAACCTTAGAGCCAAATACATGCAGACCGCGACAGATGTCACCAAAGCTATCTGGATCACGAATGACCTCAGTGCTTGTGATGGTCTGTGCAGTAGCAGTAGAACTAATGTGGCCGCAAAGAATCTTGCCAGCAGCATTAGAGGTAGCAGCTACGTTGTTAGACTTATACATGTCAAAGCCACGTAACTTGCCTGAAGATACCAGACCGTTACGAATAGAGCCTTGACCAGCATTGAAGTCTACAGACATTAACTTAGAACCAGACTGTCCCAACTGCTCGTAGAAGCTTGGGGGAGCCAAGAACCAACGACCTTCTTCAGGCACGTTCTGCTCGTCAAGAAGACGGGCCATATGAGCCATTACATCCAAAGGATCGTGTTCGCCAGAACCTTGACCAATGTCTAAGTTACCAGTACCGTCAAAAGTACCACCAGCCAAATCAGTTGCGTTGTCTGAACCAAGAATGTGGTTAGGACTAGCAGCAGAAACGCCAGCAAACATAGAAGCGATTACAGCACTATCAAATGCGTCACGCAAAGCGTAAGCAGCAGATGAAGATGCAACTTCTTTAAAGTTAACGTGAGACATAGAAGTTTCAATGTCGTCAACGATAAACTTAAATGCGTTTGCAGTATCTACAACCAAAGTGGTTTCTGCGTCAGTCAGCTTAGTAGCTGCTGTAGTAGCACCACGAGTGTAAGAAGATACAGAAATCGTTGGCTCTTTGATGATCTTTACAGAGTCACCATAGGCAGTGATTTCGCCAGCATAGTCGGTGTTAGTAATAGCTTCACATACAGACGCTTTACGGAAGAAGTTAAGAACCTTCTTTGAGTAAACCGATGGAAGGAAGAATGAGTTAGCTTGTGTAGAGATACTGTTTGCAAAGTTAGCATCGGTATCTGTTGAGGGTTCAAAATATTGAGCCATGTTATGTTTCTCCTAAAAAGACAAGTTTAGTATTATGGTATTACTCGTCCTTCCATAATTGCTTGATCAATCTCTGCTTCGTATTTATCAAACTGATTCATAGAAAGAGCGGTAATTTCCCGTTGAGTCCAAATCTTCGGCTCTTTTGCATCTACGGCTGTTGTTTTAGTAGATACAAAATCTGCTGCTGAAGACTTAGGTTGTGACTTTCTTGTCTTAGCTTTTTTAGTACTGATTCCGCTTTCCATTTTATAAAGGTCAATAGCTTTGATTGCTAAAGTAACATTATCTGGGTTTTCGTAAATCCAACCTTGAATTGCTTCAGGCTGTTCTTGCGCCCAGTTATGAAACTTATCATCACCGCGTATATCTTCAAAATCGGGATGCTTTGCGTATAGGGCTGATTCAGCTTCTCTACGTGCAATAGCAGCTTCTCTTTCTTCGATAACAGACAGCTTTGATCTTAGAGCTTCCACATGTTGTTCACTTTGCAAGTGAGCTACAGTTTCTACCGTTTCATACAAATCAGGATATTCTTCTCTAAACTGTTCAAGGTCTTCTAGAGACTTAGGAGGCGCATACTCAGGTTGACCCTGTGTAGCCGCTGCTTTAAGCTCCAGCTCCTTCTGTTTAAAGTCTGCAATCTTCTGATCGTAGTGCTTCTTTAGATCATCGTATCGTTTTTTATAATTGGTTTTTTTCTCAGGTGTTCCTTCAGCTTGTTCAGGGGCCGCTTCGCGGGTAGCCTGTGCTTTAGGTCTCTCTTCAAAAAATATTCCACTTGCATCTCCTCGACTTGGTGCGTCTTCAACGTGCCAGTCTTTACGAGAGTTATATGGGTTCGCTTCTTCCTCAGTTACTTGTTCAATTGCTTCAGACATAGTGTCACACTCCTTTAGGGGCTTGTCAGTCTTTCAAGGTGGCTGTACTGTTCGCGTGTCAATACAGGGTCTCGATACTTCAAGGTAGCCTTTAGGTCAATAAAATAATAAGGGGTCTGGTTACAGAGTGGCCTTATTGCGATACGCTTGGCATACGGTTAGCGCCAATCATTTGTTTCTTGATTTCTTCTTCCGTAAGTGCATCTTGTGTCATTCCTTGCATTTTTTCATTTTGCATAGGATCATACGTAATGCCGCCAAACGCTTTCTTCATTAAGCCTCCGTCATAAGCACGTTCAGCATCGTCCATCATAGTTTGTAGCTGATCCGCACCTAACTGATCGGTGGCCTTCTTGGTGAAAACAAATTCACCATCCGATAACCTTGCGGGAATCGAATCCGATACTCCGGTTCCGGGGCCGTCTACTTCCCCTTCGCCTGAGAATTCTCCTGCAACATCCATAACTTTATCAAAGATGCCGCTTAGACGTTCATCGTTTTCTAGAACGCCCATTAAATATTCTTGTTCCTCTACGTCTAGAGACTGCTCTAGTACATAGCCTGTGTAATCTTCTTCCATTACATCGTCTGGAAGCTGAGAGGCTTTTGCTGCTGCCATTTCGTCTTCAGGGATGTTGTCATATGTGTCTTCTGGAATCTCTGCTTCCATTTCCATTTCAGGCGGAACAAGCATAGAACCGCCTTTATTGTATTTAACTTTCATTGGGTCATTTTTCATTTTATAAATCCTCAGTCCTCTGTTTAGCTTCTTTTACTTGTTCTTTGAGTTTGGTCAAACTATCCAGAGAACTCACTCTCCCCTGCTTGCGGAACAGCTCCAGTTCCGATGTTGCCACCACCAGTCCCTGTAACTCCAAGGTCTTGAGGTTGTTCAGATGCTCCTTGAACGCCTCCCATAGCTCCGGTTGGTTCACCAGCGGGGACAGCTTCGCTGCCATTTGCTTGTCCAGCATTTTGCGCTCCTATGATTTGTGCCATGATAGCAGCTTCTTCTGGATCGTTAAGAATCTCATCTGGGTCTAGATCAAGACTGTAAGCAAGTTCGCTGACAATCTTAGAGATTTTAACAAAAGGCGCAATGGCTGGGTTCTGTGCGGTCTGAAGAAACATTGTCAAACGCTGACTACGTACTTCTTTCTGCATCAAGCTATTTGTACCCATAGCTCGGATTTCTAAGTCACCCTCAATAGCTAAGTCACCATCAAAGAACTGCATGTTCCACTGATAGTAAGCTTGACCAAGAGGCTTGAGTAAAAAGTCATCTAAGTTCTTGACAACTGTTTTAATGTTTAGGCTTGCTGCACCTAATAGCATTGACATACCAGATGCAGTACGGGTCATGCTCTGTACGCCTGTTTGTCCGTGTGAGTAGCTTGGGATACCTGTTTGTTCGTCTGCAAGCTGACGGAACTTGTCAAACATCATCATGTTTTCTTGTGATGTGTTAGGAAACTTAACGCCGTGAATAGCTTGTCCTTGCATCCCTGCTTGTCTTCTAAACACTTTTCCGGGATAGATGTCCATGCTTTGACCACCAACGAGTGCAGACTCATCTACGTCAAACACTAATGATCCGCTCAACGCAAGGTTGTCGATTGCCATACGTGCGTGACCGTTCATTATCTGTTGCGAGTCATCCATATTTTCGGCCACACCAATACCAAAAAAGCTATATGGATTACGCTCGTAACTAAAAGCATTATAAGGCAGTCGATACGGAGTAAAAGGATTAATAACTGAGCGCAATAGCTTACCGTTACTAATCCAAGCATTAACTTGTACTTCATCTAAGTCATCTATGTCTTCTGAGAGTTCCATTCCTGCTTCGCGGGCATACTGAGCATCCATGATACCCCAGTACTCTAAAACTTCGTATTGGCCTGAACCGTACTCGTCTGTTCGGCTATCATCTTTTAGTTCGTGTTCGTAATCTTTCTCTTCGTAGTTTGGCCCCATCATTAGACATTCGCGTATAGCGTCTTTGTCAAAGTATGGTAGCTTTGCTAATGCCCGTAGTTGAGATCGGTTGAGCTTATGACGATGGAATGTGTATTCGCACTCGTCAATCGTTGTAGCACTGGGGTCTGGAAAAAAGTCCCAAATGCTGACAAATTCAATACGTGGTACGCGAATAGTAAGAGGAGAATAATTACGCTCACCAGTTTCTTCATCTTTTGTCCAGCGACCGATAGTTTTATTGTGGTTAAACGGGCCTTTAACAATTCCAGTCCCAAATAAAGCTGCTTCAAAAATAGCATTCCTTAATTCAGAAGAACCGTTTGATTCTTCAATTTGATCGTGTATTAGTTTTTGCATCTGTCTAGCGGCTTCTTTAGCCGGAGAAATTTCTAATACTTGAGGGTCTGGAGAAGGGCCATCTGTAAGATTAATTTTTCCTTCTTCTATTCCTTTTTTTAAGGCTTCTTCAAACGCAGACTCGCCGCTTGAAAAAGTAGCTCCGGGCTTTAGTGTCTTTCCGTCCCCTTCATATCCTACATCAAAAGGATTAACTTTCTCTTTTTCTTGTTCTTTTGGTGTGGGGGCGCTCGTTTCTAAACCCGGAGTCATATCTACATGTTGGTACGTAGAAACTCCTTCTGGTATCTTGGTTTCTTTTACGCCAATTGGAAATTGACCTGTACCGAAGATAACATCTACTAGCTGACCGAATGCAGCAAGTACTTTAGTTTTTGTTACTTTGATAAAGACTTTAGACTTTTCTGATTCTCTGAACTTTACGCCTTTACCGTATAAGCCTCTGAAGTTATGGTAGGCTTGTAGCCATCTTTGCTCATCTTGTTCTCTTGCACTTTCTGCGTCTGAAAACCTATCTTCAATTAAACCGACAAAACGAGAACGCACATCGCCTTCCAGATTCATTTCTAGACCGCTTTCGCCCTCTATTGGAGTAAAATAGATTTCGTTTGCGTTGTCGTACATCGAGTTTTCTTCGTTCATATTCGTTTAATATCCAAAAGTTGAATCGACTGGCTGAAAATGCTGCTCTCTTTGGAACTGTCTCATCTGATTGAGCGTATCATTTATGCGCGGTCTCGACATAATTAAATACCTTAAAGCGTCATATGCGTGATCAGGCGCGTGGGTATTGACATCTTCAGGGTTGGATTTATCCAGAGGAATACTTTGAAGCTCGCGTATCAGGTTCGGGCATGTATTAAATATTTGAATTCGTGGCCTACCGCTTTGCGTGATCTTTAAGTATTCGTGGATTTGTATTTTTCCTTGTATTCGGTTCTTATCAGCTCTTCTAAGCTTGTGTCCGGCTCTCTGTAGTGTTTCGCCTACAGTTGGGCCTGTAGTACCTGTTCGGCTCCAACAAGCTGTATCAAGCACTCCAGCAACGCTGAAGGGGTCTTCTAGTTCCATGTTTGTTAACATCTCAGCTAACTCAGTACCAAGAAGACCTTTTCGATACAGCTCTCTGTATATAATTAATGTGCCGTCACTTGGATCAACTGCACCCCAAACACAAGCACTTTCTGACGCATAACCGTAGTCAATTCCTTTTATACGTTCCCAATGCATCGGAAGTTCAAAAGGCGTTATCACATGGTCAAGCGGATTAAACTCTGTAAATGCTGCACCTTCGGCAACATCCCAATTACCTTCTAGTAACTGTTGGCGCTGTGTAGGTGGTAGCGCCTGTAGCATTTTTTCATAGCGACCATCTGTAGCTAAGAAAGGATTGTCCTGTAATCGTGCTGGTATAAACTTTCGCGTTAGACCATCAGCACCCTCAAACGAGGTATTAGCGGGCTGTGGATCAATGTAACGCTTCTTTACCCATGTAGCTCCCGAACCTCCGGGATTCGCCGTACAGCGCATGTAAGGCGTAATGGAACTGTCGGTCGTCCTTAACCGTGAAGCTAGATAGTTCCAAGCAAACTCTGTAGGAAGGTGCGTGATCTCATCAAAACCTATCCAACTATATGCTTGACCTTGATAGCGGTATACGTCTGCATCACGCTCCAAGAACCCAAACTCGATCTTTGCTCCGCTTGGAAAGTTCCAAAGCTTCTCTACTTCCTTGTACTTACATCCCGGAAATGCTTTCGGGTACAACTCTCTACTTTTGTCTATAAGCTCTCGTAGTTCAGGCATCGAGCGTCTTATGATTAGACCTCTGTGAGCGGGCCTGTGAGCGTATCTAAGCGGGTCTACGAGCATAGCGTAGGACTTACCACCCCCTGCTGCTCCGCCGTACAGAACGTCTGTCTCGGCTGCTGCAAGGAAGTCTTCTTGTGGGCCTTCGTTAGCCTTGAAGATTATGTCTTCTTGGGCTTCTTGTGCTAAAGGCTCTGGGATGTTTTGGAGTTCTACGTCTTCTATTATCTTTCCTTCTATAGAAGACTCTTTGTTTTCTAGTTTGTTCAAAGTCTTTTTAGTTTTACTTATAGACTTTTTGTAGCTATCTATTTTGCTTTGGGCTGCTCTGAGTTTCTTTTCTTTATCTTTTACTTGACGCTTTGCAGCCATCTTTGCTTTAGTTTCGGAGTGGTAGTTATAACCACGACCTTTTGATCCTTTAGCTCTACCGGACTTTTTGCGCGGTGTTCCGTCAAGTTTTAGTATAAACTCTCCGTCATCATCCTTTGCATAGTTGTCGGGGTTAATATCCCAATCACTCATGTTCGTTTTTCTGCTATCTTCTTTAAGCCCATATGTGATAGCTTACGTCCTGTTGTAGATTCTAACCACATACTTCCTTCACGTAGGGAGAGGGTCTTGTCTTTAATCATTGGAAGCACTTTATCTAAAGCATCTAATTCGCTTGTAACTGGGGTTAGTAGCTCTGTGTTATCGTCGTCTAGCTTGTAGCCGTATGGTATAGTGCTACTAGACCTCCTCATAGTTACCTTCTATAACTGTCTCGGTCTTTGCGGGCAGTATAAACAAACCACCTGTCGTGTTTACCGTTACATCTAAACGGTCGGTCTTCCCTAAGCCTACACGATCTAATATGGTTTGTGCTGCTTGTATACGTATGTTAGCTTGTGGTATTGGCTCGGCACTGTCCATAATGTCTACGAGCTTTAAAGCTGCTTTAGGTGCAGACTGGGCTAATATAGTTGTAGCTAAATCAAGAATCTCGGTCTTTAAAGCTTTTACGACCGATGGATAACTACTCTCAGCGTAGCCAGCTAAGTCTGCTGCTTTACGCGGATCACCCCCTACTTCAACTAAGTGGTTTAAGAAAGCTTCTTGCTTGGTTGTTAATTCTTTTTTACTCATAGTGTACAGTATAGGACTAAAACGCAGGTTTGTCAAGTCTTTTTAGAACTTTTTTGCATATAAATGAAATAATACTTGACAGATTGTGATTCTAGTCCTATAATAGACATTAAGCCCCCCGGGGTTATATATAGATATTATCACCATCCCTGTCTTCTTTATCTGTGTCCCCCGCTTTTAAGCATCCTTCTACGAGCGGTATAGCTTGTGGTTAGCCTTTGAAGACTTTAAAGCTGCGGCGCTATCAGGTTTACAACCACTTTTCCCTC
>Ga0208970_1000657_pt1 | contig 10798 bp, 9 predicted proteins | sample AOAMet2_C49A8_35_2_FD_188078 | JGI IMG/M metagenome (GOLD analysis project Ga0208970, IMG submission 188078) | Ammonia-oxidizing marine microbial communities from Monterey Bay, California, USA - C0912_C49A8_35 (SPAdes) | ecosystem: Environmental > Aquatic > Marine > Intertidal zone | place...
GACCTCGAGTCCAATAAGGTATGTCTACAGCGACGCGACCGCGCCCCTAACGAGAAGGAGTTTATCCCCAAGGAGGACTTTATTCGTAACACCTCCGAAATACTTCAGGAAATCCACAATAATTTACTGACAAAAGCTACCGAGCTCCGCGATGAAAATATTACCGAGTGCACTGACATGGAAACATTCGACACCCACTGGACGACGGACCAGCCTGGCTGGCTTATAACTCCTTGGTCAGGCAGTCGTGAGCAGGAGGAAGAAATCTCTAAAAAACATAAGATCACCATCCGATGCTTACCTCTTGATCAGCAGGACAAATCCCCCACGGCATGTATTTTGACCGGTGAAGCGACATCTTGCCGTGCAATATGGGGTAGAAGCTACTGATTTTTAGCTTTCGAATTTCAAATTTAGAACTTAACCTTTGTTCCCACATGGGCATTTTCAAGAAACCACCACTCAAGGGCAAAAGCGGCATCAAGGACAACATGCCTGATGACCTATGGACACAATGTAGCGGTTGTGGAGATATGATCCACACACTAGACCTTAGACAAAATATTCAGGTCTGCCCAAATTGTGACCACCACTTCCTAATCGGAGCGCGTGACCGCATTAATCTCATTGCTGACCCCGATAGCTTCCAGGAGACGAACGCCGAACTCTTCTCGACAAACCCATTAGGATTTGCCAACTACGATGACAAAGTTGCCATGCTGCGTGAGAAAACCAAACTCAATGATGCAGTCGTTACTGGCTCACTCACCATTGAGGGTAAGCCTGCGATGATCGCTGTTATGGACTTCAAGTTTTTTGCTGGATCTATGGGTTCCGTCGTGGGCGAAAAAATTACCCGGGCGATCGAACAAGCGACCAAAGAAAAACGCGGTGTTATAATCGTATCAGCATCCTCTGGTGCGCGAATGCAGGAAGGCATGCTATCGCTCATGCAAATGGCAAAAACATGCGCAGCACTGGCACGACATGCAGATGCCGAGCTCCCCTACATCTCACTTATGACCCACCCAACAACTGGAGGCGTCACAGCATCATTTGCGACAATCGGCGACATCAACCTCGCCGAGCCCAAATGCATGATCGGTTTCGCAGGGCCGCGTGTGGTTAAGGAAACTACCCATCAAGACTTACCTCCGGGATTTCAGACTGCCGAATTTATGCTAGAGCATGGACTCATCGATAGCATTGTTCCGCGCCGAGATCTCCGCGAAAAACTTGCACAGTTGTTAGGTTATATGCTGCCCTAGCGTATCCAATATCGAGCATTTATTTATTGTGATACTGGATACCCATCCATCCCAAACAGATGATCTATAAAGATGCGATTGATTGGCTATATTCCACCCAGCAGTTCGGAATCAAGTTAGGGCTTGATCAGCCACGGAGACTGCTAAAAGAGACACTGTGTTTCCCTAAAGCCGGTGTAAATGTCATTCATGTAGCCGGAACCAATGGCAAAGGATCTACCTGCGCGATGATTGACTCTCTGGCCCGTGCCTGCGGCACCCGTGCCGGATTGTTCACCTCTCCTCACCTGCTCCAATACGGCGAACGTATTCGAGTAAATGGTGTAATGATTAGCGAGTCCATGATCGCTGAATACCTTACAGATATTCGCAACCATGTAGCCAGCTGGGAAACCCACCCGACATTTTTTGAAATCACCCTTGCTGTTGCGATGCGTTATTTCCGCGCACAAAACTGCGAACTCATCATTCTGGAAACAGGTATGGGAGGGCGCCTAGATGCCACCACCGCTGTACCTGCAACCCTGGCGATCATTACACCCATCGCCATGGATCACTCGCAGTGGTTAGGCGACACGTTAGAAAAAATCGCATCTGAAAAGGCTGGTATTATCGTTCCCGGCAATCCCGTCATAAGCGCCGCACAAGAACATACCGCGCACACAGTGATCGAGGAAGAGGCAAACAGAAACATCTCGCCCATTGAGTTCATTAATCATCCGCTGGAAGGTTATCACATCAACCTTGCTGGACGTCACCAACGTGAAAATGCCGCTCTTGCTGTGGCCGCCTGCGACCGGATCAAATTACCTCTCAACTCGGATATCGTGCGTCAAGCACTGAGCGAAGTTACATGGCCCGGTAGGTTTGAGAAACTCGACAACTACAATATCATACTTGATGCTGCACATAATCCCCACTCCGCAACTGCTCTTGTAGCCACATGGGAAGAGCAATATCCAAATCAAAAAGCACACATTATCTTTGGAGCCGTAGAACAAAAAAACACGGACAAGGTGCTCGCTATAATAGCCCCAATCACAGAGAATCTACATCTAACCCCTACAAATTCTGCACGCACTCTCAGCTTAGTGGACTTACAATCGGCTCTCCCCAGTGGTATAGCTTATACAGTTCATGAAAGCCTTGATGATGCTCTGAGCGTCGTGAATGATTTTAACGAAACTACCCCTGCGTTAATCTGCGGCTCCATCTTTCTGATTGGTCAAGCCAAAGCACAGCTCATGGGAACCGACACCCGGTCAAGTGAGCAATAACACATCTATGACATTCCAATCCCTACTCAGAAAAAACGAAATAGGCGCCAACTCCTATCTCGTCGAACTCGAAGGACATCGTGTCGTTCTAGATTCCGGCATGCACCCAAAAGAAGAAGGTCTGGACTCGCTGCCCGCACATAACCAACTGCAAACAAACAGTGTCGATTCAATTTTTGTTTCTCATTCACACCTAGATCACTCTGGTTCGTTACCCGTGCTAATGCAAGACCAACCAGATGCCGAAGTTTACATGACTCCCGCCACATCAAAATTGGTCGATGCCTTGTTACACAATTCAGTCAACGTCATGGAGAGTAAGCGCGTCGAACTCGGTATCAATGACTACCCTTTTTACCGCCACCGCGAACTAGACCGTTTGGAGAAACGCTGGCGTACATTCAATTACGAGCGCACATTCAACTTGAATGATAGTCTGCGAGCCACCTTCCACGATGCTGGCCACATACTTGGATCAGCAGGAATCATGTTAGAAACACCAGACCGCCGCATATTCTACACTGGTGATGTGCAATTTGAAAAACAAACGCTCATTCCAGGCGCTGATCTTCCAGATGAAGATATAGATACTCTAATAATTGAGACCACACGAGGGGCTTCTCCACGCGACCCAGAATATACACGTGACGGTGAGGAGCTCAAATTAGCCCAAGCAATCAACAGCTGCCTCCAAGGTGGTGGATCCGTGCTGATCCCGGTTTTTGCAATGGGAAAAACACAGGAGGTTCTGACAATGATTGACCGCTTCAAGCGCCAAGGATTAATCCCTGATGCCCCCACATATATCGGGGGGCTAAGCACAAAGATGACGCACATCTTTGACGATTTTGCCGATTCAACACCGCGCAACTTACCCGGATTTCGCATCCTCGAAGACATGGAGGTAAAGACTGGGGGAAGACGCAAAAAACGTGCCCCAATAGTCTACCAGCCAGGCGGCATTTACGCCCTATCCTCGGGCATGATGACGGAAAAAACCGTTTCTAACAACTTCGCGAGAGGATTTATTAGCAACCCAAAGAACTCTTTACTTTTCGTTGGTTATGCTGATCCAGCTACACCAGCTGGTCATATTCGTGCTGGGAAACGTGGTGACCTAATCAACCTTGACCCTGAACAAGACCCCGTACAGTTCAACTGCCCAATGCATGTTTTTGACTTTTCTGGTCATGCCACACGCGAGGATTTGTTAGCATACATTCTACGCGTAGCCCCCAAAAAAACCTTTCTAGTTCATGGTGATATTGAGGCGACTGAGTGGTTTGCAGAGCAGCTCAAGGAAAAGCTCCCTAACTGCGAAACTGTAATACCACGGCCAGGAATCAAATATGAGTTATAAGAGGAAAACCATCGATCGCAATATCACTGGGGCTTCAGCCTTTCCCAATCCTCCTTTGTTGCTGGCCCTTTCTGATACTCCATCATAATTAGCCACTTACCCTTTTCCTTGACTAACAACGCATCGAGAAAAACATAATCTTTACCAGATTTACCATCATCTGTAGAAAATTCATAGAGCAAGATACCTGACTCAAATGCGGTTGTTGCATCGCGAAAACGCTTCTGAAAGCGGAAGGATGCGCTAGATTTACGCTTCCCCGCCTTGGTATCATCAAACTCTTTTTTCCACCTCTTGAGAGCTATACTCAAGGGATAGCTCACCTTTTTTGAGCCACTGACAAGCACAGCATCGGGGTGACATGTTGCCTTGTAAGATTTGAAATCACCTTCTTTGACCGAACGAGATACAATCTTCCAGTAGGTGTCGATGCCTTCGATATCAGCATGCGCATAGAGCGGCAGTATCAAAAACAAACCCAAAAAATAATTCTTCACAGCGTTATATGTTAAGTTAACGCATTGAGCGCTTGATCAAGATCAGCAACAATATCTTCAATATTTTCAATACCTACACTGAGACGAATCAACCCTGGTGAAATGCCCCCAGCAAGCTGCTGTGCAGCATTTAACTGACTGTGAGTTGTTGTTGCCGGATGGATTGCCAGACTTTTAGCATCACCCACATTAGCAAGATGGAGAAATAGCTGCAAAGACTCAATAAATTTCTGCCCCGCATCGCTACCGCCTTTTAACTCAAAAACAACCATACCACCGCCCTTGCCTTTCAAATACTTTTGGTTGCGCTCATACTCGGGATCATCCACGAGACCCGGAAAGCGAACCCACTCGACGGCCTGATGCCCTTTAAGATACTCAGCTACCTTGAGTGCATTTTCACAATGCCTCTCCATGCGCAACGGTAAGGTCTCAATCCCTTGCAAGAACTGCCATGCATTATCGGGTGCAATACATGCCCCAAGATTTCGTAGTGGCACAGTGCGCATTCGCAGAATGTACGCCAGCGGAGCAAGCGGGTCTGGCAAATCATGTCCCCAACGTAATCCGTGATATGACGTGTCTGGTTCGTCAAACAGCGGGTGCTTACCACCAGCCCAATTGAATTTTCCTGAATCAACAACTAGACCACCAATCCCAATTCCGTGGCCACCAAACCACTTAGTGAGAGAATGTACAACAATATCTGCACCATGCTCAAGTGGGTTTGTTAGGTATGGCGTCGAAAATGTCGCGTCCACGATTAGTGGCAGCCCATGAGCGTGTGCAATATCAGCAATGGCCTCAAGATCAGCAACTTCAAGAGCTGGATTGGAGACAGTTTCACAAAAAAGCGCGCGTGTCTTTTCATTGATTGCAGCTTCAAAGTTAGCCGGAACAGACGAATCAACCAAAGTCACATCAATACCCATTTTGGGAAGAATATCGTTAAATTGTGTGTATGACCCACCGTATAAATTACGTGCTGAAATAATATTATCTCCACTCTCTGCAAGGTTGATAATACTGTTAAAAATAGCTGCCGTGCCGGAAGCGAACGCCAAGCCAGCCATTTCATGAGCCCCTTCTAACAGACAAACTCTTTTTTCAAGCACATCCGTTGTGGGGTTCATTAGACGGGTGTATATGTTACCCAACTCCTTTAAAGCAAAGAGGTTCGCGGCGTGCTCTGTGGAATCAAATACAAATGCACTGGTTCGGTAAACCGGTATAGCACAGGCGTTGGTTGCTGGGTCAGGCTGCTGACCACCATGGAGGCATAGAGTTTCGTGTTTCATTATTATTTATTTGGTTAGCGCATCGCTGCAAATTTTTGACGCAAAAGATCTCTTGGTTTTAGGTCTGCTACTTTTGCCTGAGCATCTTTAAGCCACTCGTTTTCAAGTTCGTTTTTAGTTGGGCGGCGACTTTCGAGATAGACACCAAATTTCCCTGGAAGCATAATTTCGGTTTCTTCAGCAAGCTGCATTGCCTCGGCAGTGCATTCCATATTACGTTTCGTTTCATCGACAAGATTAAATGCTCCGCCTTTACGAGGATTACCAGAATCAAAGGCTCCCGGAAAAAACATCGTACACTCAGACAAAGTTTCGACAACAGCAAAACCGGGATGAAGGATAGCCCGCTCAAACATCTCATTCATATGCTTCACCTGTGCCGCATGAGTGCGCGCAATGAAGGTAGCACCACTGGCAACCAGCTGCGCCATGGGATTAATTGGCCGGTCAACAGAACCGCGCGGATCGGTTTTAGAGCGACGACCAATTGGCGTTGTGGGGCTAGTCTGATTTTTTGTTAGTCCATATACTTGGTTATCCATCACCACGTATGAGAGATTAACGTTTTTCCTGGCAGCATGGTTAAGATGATTACCGCCAATCGAAAACCCGTCACCATCACCACCAAAGACAAATACATGGAGGTCAGGTCGCGATAATGAAATACCCGTAGCCAGAGGTAGTGCACGACCGTGAATAAAGTGTATTCCATGTGTATTCACAAAGTAGGGAAAACGAGATGAGCACCCAATACCAGCTACACAAACGATTTTCTCATGAGGGATGCCCAGCTTTTGCACGACGTTGAAAAAGGACGCCAATACGGCAAAGTCACCACAGCCCGGACACCAAGTCGGGTGATCGGCTTTCAACTGCTTCTTTGTAAGTTTTTCTTCTGGAAGGGTCATTAAAGATAAAAAATTACGGCTTACGACTTGAGAGTATGAGTAGCGGCATCGACGATCTCCTGCACACGAAAAGTAATACCCATAGTCTTGTTGATCGACTTGATTTTTGGATCACATGTCACGGCTCGGAGAAGCGTTGTTAGCTGGCCCATCCCGTAAACACCAGAGTCATTCATCTCGGGTACGAGCACATGCGAGAAGTTCTCAAAAAGCTCTCCTAGGTCAACACGCAATGGATGTATATGCCGAATATGCAGTGCTCCCACTTTGTGGCCAGCATCACGAAGTTTACCAGTAGCCTCACGTATGGGTCCATAAGTCGAACCCCAACCAACAAGCAGAATATCACCCGTATCATCACCGAATATCTCTGGCCTAGGCAACGACTCTGCCAGATTCACCAACTTATTTCGTCGCTTAGCCGTCATAGCAGCATGGTTTTCAGGATTGCCCGAGGGGTGCCCCCACTCGTCGTGCTCTAGCCCAGTGACAACTGGATACTTACCCTCCGTTGAGCGTGATCCCGGAGGCGAATGGCGTGTCAGCTGATCAATTGGATAAGGCTTGAAATCGACACCCCGCTCGTCGAGATCAAGATCAACATCATCCCAATGTTTCTCGAGATCAGGCTCAGGAAAGGCCTCAATACGTGTCGCAATCGCCTGATCAGATAAAATCACAACAGGAGTTGAATACTTGCGGGCAATTCTGCACGCCTCAACTGCTGTATAAAAGCAATCCTCAACATTTCGAGGGGCTAATACAACGCGGGGCGCATCGCCATGAGATCCGTAAATCGCTTGCATTAGATCAGATTGCTCCACGGATGTGGGCATTCCGGTAGAGGGACCACCTCGCTGAATATTAACGACGATAAGTGGTAGCTCCGCCATCGATGCATAACCTATAGCCTCTGCCTTGAGCGCAAGTCCAGGACCAGATGATCCTGTGATGGCAAGATGTCCCGCATAGGCAGCACCAATCGCTAATGAGACAGCCGCCAGCTCATCTTCACATTGAATGAACATTCCCCCGTATTTGGGCAATTCAGAGCGAAGCTGCTCCATGATCGTCGTCCATGGCGTGATAGGATAACCTGCTCCGTAACGGCAACCTCCAGCAATCAAGCCCATGGCGAGCATAGTGTTACCATCCGTTGAAAGTCGTTTTTCTTCAGCATTTTCACCAGGCGCCATTGGCATGTGATCAATATCATGCACGGGCCACAAATATCCCGCGTCAAAAGCAAGCATCGCATTGCGCAGGATATCCTCGGATTTGCCTCCAAATTTCTTGCTAATGATTTTTGTGATTTCCTCACGATCGAGCTTGTATACCGCACACAACACACCGAGGACAAAAATATTTTTTCCGCGGTCCTTGGCAGTGCCTCCGATCGCTTCGATGGTTGCCGATGTGAATGGCACACCAATATGAATGATGCCTCGCTCCTCTGTGATCTCCTCCACCTTGTCAGAATCATAAAAACAAATCCCCCCATCTCTCAGAGAGCTAAGGTGATTTTGATATGAGTCCTGATAAAAAGCCACTAGGGTATCTGCCTCGTCGCCTGGATGTAGCACTTTTCCGGACCCAAGGTGCACTTGGAAGATTGATGGTCCACCGGAAATTGTCGACGGAATCGTCATGTAGGTCATTACATCCTGCGCTGTCGATCCTGCCAATTGGGCGAGAAATGCGCCAATGGACTGGATCCCGTCCTGAGAGTATCCTGCAAGACGAATGACAGCATTTTTTAAGCTGTCCGAGACGGGTAAAGCGGTAGGCTGGCTCATGGATGCAATTTCAGAAGAGATCCTATTACCATGAGAAAAAAGAATAGCAAAGCAAAGAAAAGAGATGATATTTCACAGCTGCCATTCACCAAGCTTGACCCAGCTGAGATGATAACTATGCTCCGTGCCGCATGGCTTTGATTGTCCAAAAATACGGCGGCTCATCCGTCGGCAGCCTCGACCGCATTCGCAACGTCGCCACCCGAATCAAAAAGCTTCGGGACGAAGGTAATGACGTGGTTGCTGTGGTTTCCGCGATGGGTGGTGTCACCGATAAACTCATCGGCATGGCAAACAATCTAAATGCCGCCCCACCGGAGCGTGAGCTCGACGTGCTTTTATCAAGCGGGGAACAACAGTCGATTGCACTCGTCTCGATGGCATTACAAAGTATGGGGGTGGATGCCGTGTCCGCAACAGGCCGTCAGGCAGGCATCAAAACAACTGGTAGCCACACACGTGGACGAATCGACGAGATCGACTCCACCATGATGCGTAGCTGGATTGATCAAGGAAAAGTTATCATTGTAGCCGGCTTTCAAGGCATTACCCATGATGGACTTATTCATACGCTCGGACGTGGCGGCTCCGACCTCACCGCAATCGCAGTCGCCGCCTCATTAAAGGCTGACCTTTGCCAAATCCTTACCGACGTCGATGGCGTCTACACCTGCGACCCACGTGTGGTTCAAAACGCACGTAAGCTACCGAAAATCTCCTACGATGAAATGTTGGAAATGGCATCATCCGGCAGCAAGGTCATGCAATCACGCTCTGTTGAATTTGCCAAAAAATATGGTGTTGTCTTTGAAGTTTGCTCAAGCCTAAACGATAACCCAGGAACTATAGTCACCGAAGAACATCCCGCCATGGAAGCAGTAGTCATCCGAGGAGTCTCCATCGAGCGCTCCCAAGCCCGCGTCACTATCACCGAAATCCCAGATCTACCCGGTAATTCGGGAAGAATTCTCGGATGTCTTGCCGATGCCGAAGTAAACTTGGATATGATCGTCTCCAATATTGCCAGCAACGGTATGGCTCGCCACTCATTCACGATGCACACCAATGATCTAGGTCGTGCCCAAGCAGCACTCAAACCTGTCCTAGGAGAAATATCCGATAATGCCCAGATCGAGACAGAAGCCGGTCTCGCCAAACTAAGCACTGTAGGTATAGGCATGCGCTCGCACTCGGGCGTGGCGGCCAAGATGTTCCAAGCCCTCGGCAATGCAGAGATCAATATTGGTATGATCTCAACGTCCGAGATTAAGATTGCTGTAACAGTCAATGAGACGGTAATCGAAGATGCCGCCAGGGTCGTACATGAGGCATTTCATCTGGACAAAAAACCATCCACTTGAAAATTAAGGATGCCCACATGGCACACGTTAGGAAAAACCAAACACGCTGCCAACCTGCCAGATGAATCACACCGAGCAAGCACCGATCTCAGTGGTTCATGGTCCATATGGATTATTTCGCAACAATCATAAGTTAATGGTGATGCTAGTCACCCTGCTTGTATCGAATGTATTCCTAACGGTGTTTTCAAGCGGTTTCCTCAGCTACCTTCAACTGAACAGCCAGAAATCCAATGGGAATGTGCTGACTGACTACATCACAAAGCTAGATCAGATCACGATATTAGTATCTATCGGGCAACACTCGGTCTACTTTACTATAGCGATTATCGCATGCGCTTGGATCAATCGCGTCTGCAAAAATGCATGGCTATTAGACGCTCCGCACATGAAAATCGCCCCGGGATGGTCCGTGGGCCATTATTTCATTCCTGTGTTAAATTTATGGAAACCATACATGGCGATGAAAGATATTCGCCGCACAAGTTACGGCAACGACCACAGCCTGGAAAAAACCCTTTCGCTATGGTGGACCATGTGGCTTCTTTTCAACGTAATTAGTTTGGCCGTTGTATGGACGACGAGCAATGCCGATAACCGCGAAAACTATTTAATGGCAAACAAACTCAAACTAATTAAACTCCCAATCGAGGTTGCTTTGAGTATTTCTTTCAGCACTATCGTGATGAATATCACCCGCACTCAAAAAATGCGCTTTTTACAATGGCGTTAAGGTACAAAAAGGAATCGATTTTTAATCGAAGATCCAGTAGGTGCTGAGGCGCTCAAAGCTACTCTTCCATAAATAACGATTGTCGCCTCGAACACTGCATCGAGCCACTCAGCAAACTTACCGCCAGTGACCCATTTTTTCAGCCTTAACCGAAAGATATTTTTTGTTGTGAGGATTTTCGCCGGTATGAACAGGTAGAACCTCTGCCACCTCGATCCCAAGGTTCTCAAGTGCTTGAACTTTCTTCGGGTTGTTTGTCAACAGGCGCACCTTCACGACCTCTAAAAACTTCAAAATCGG
>Ga0208970_1000659_pt1 | contig 10758 bp, 10 predicted proteins | sample AOAMet2_C49A8_35_2_FD_188078 | JGI IMG/M metagenome (GOLD analysis project Ga0208970, IMG submission 188078) | Ammonia-oxidizing marine microbial communities from Monterey Bay, California, USA - C0912_C49A8_35 (SPAdes) | ecosystem: Environmental > Aquatic > Marine > Intertidal zone | place...
TTGGATAAAATTGATCTAACCGCATTTAATGAGTTTGAACTATGGTCTTCTCCATCTGAAAAAAGAAATATCATTTTTTGCTGTGGACTTTCACTATCAAATGCAACAATAGACGTTTCTATCGCCTGACCAATAGCAGTTCCTTTAGAAGAAATCATTTCAGTGTCTATGCTTTTGACGAATAATTTTGCTGCATCATAGTCCATGGTTAGTGGTAGATATAAAAAATTTGATCCTGAAAAAACTACAATACCTAACCTATCGCCCTTTAGATTATCAATAATTTTGCTAATCTCAAACTTTACTCTATCAATTCTCGAAGGTTTTATGTCCTGAGCATTCATACTGGTAGATACATCAATAGCGAAAATAATATCTACTCCCTTTCTCTCAACGGGTTTAACCGTAGTTCCAGTTTTTAATCCTGCAATTGAGAAAACAATAATAAATAAAGAAAAATATCGTAATAAGGTCTTTATTCTCATACTCTGTAAATTTCCTCTAGAAAATAAATTTTCTCTAAACTTTGGATTAAAGCTATTTGAACTAAAAACTTTATTATATCTACCTCTATAATATGCAAAAAATAAAATTGAAAGTGTAATCAATAAAGAGATAAATGCTAGATTTAGATTTTCAAATGTCATACAATCCTTCTAAAATAAATAACTCTAAATAACTCACTTGATAATAGTAGAATGAATCCAGTATATAAAAACCATAAATAAACCTCTTTGAATTCTGAATAATAGCTTATGATGACTTCAGATTTTTCTAGCTCATTAATTTCAGAATAGATACCCGCTAAACTTTTCTTATCTATAGCTCTAAAGTATTTTCCACCCGTTTCTAAAGCTATGCCTTTAAGTGATTCTTCATCAATTTCATTTCTAATGTACCTTCCACCAGGAATTTGCGTTACTGCTTGTCTAGTTCCAGCTCCTATTGTATAAATTCTAATATTATACTCTTTTGCTATTTTTGCAGCCGCTATTGGATCGATAGCTCCAGCATTATTGCTTCCATCAGATAAGAGAATAATCACTTTGCTTTTTGAATCATTTACTCTCAACCTATTTACAGCATTAGCAATAGCTATGCCTATTGCTGTTCCATCATACTTTGGCTCTACTACTGTTACTTCGCTTAAAAGATTATTTAAAACACCGTAGTCAACGGTCAGAGGGCATTGAATAAATGTTTCTTTTCCAAAGACTAAAAGACCAACTCGATCACCTTTCCTGTTATCGATAAAATCTTTAGCTGCTTGTTTAACGGCTTCAAGACGATTAGGTTTAAAATCTTCTGCAAGCATACTACTACTAGTATCTAATACTAACATAATATCAACAACTTCAATTGTTACGTTCTTATCATTGGTGGATATTCTAGGTCTAGCTATAGCAACTATCAAACATACTAAAGCGGATATAAATAAGAATTTGAACAATCTAATTTTAAAAATACCCGATCTCCCAAAAAATGATTTTAGGTGTTTTGTATTTGAAACCTGAAAAGATATAGCTTTATTAGATGAATAAAATCTTTTGAATATTGATAGAGATATCAATATGACAATTAAGTATAAAAAATTTGGATGTAGAAATTCCATTTATTACCTATTTAAATAATTCTTCCTTATTCAATGAATGCGCAAAATTGAATAAAGTTTCCTCTTTAAATGAATTACCTGCAATTTGGAATCCTATAGGTAATTTATTTTTTAACATTCCTGCTGGAATATTTAGTGAAGGAGAGCCTATCAAGTTGAATGGAACAGTGAATATATCAGCAAGATACATTTTAATAGGGTTGTCTAAATTATTTTTTAATGGAAACGCTGTTGAAGAAGTAGTGGGTATAAATAAACAATCTACCTTAGAAAAGAGCTTATTATACTCATCTTTTATTAGTCTTCTGACTTTCAATGCTTTTGAATAATATGCATCATAATATCCGGATGATAATACATATGTACCTGTCATAATTCTTCGCTTTACTTCATCAGAAAAACCTCGAGATCTAGATTCAATATACAATTCATTCAAATCTTTAGAGGTTGCTCTTTTTCCATATCTAACTCCATCAAAACGAGATAAATTTGAAGAAGCTTCTGCCATAGTTAAAACATAATAAGTAGCAACACAGTAGTCAAAGTATGGTAAGTCAATCTCAACTAATTTCACCCTATTCCTTGTCAAAAAGTCTAGAACTACGTGATATCTATCTATAATTTCGCTATCTATTTCAGATAGAAGATGATCACTTAAAATTCCTACTCGTTTAGGAAGTACCTCTTTGTTATACTTCTCTAATGAGAGAACTGTTTCCATGGATGATGTTGCATCTTTAGGATCTTTTCCAGACATTACACTGAATGCTGATGTTATATTTTTAAGTTGTTTAGATAATATTCCTATTGTATCAAATGACGATGCATGAGCTACTAAACCATATCTAGAAATTCTACCATATGTAGGTTTAAGGCCATATATACCACAAAACGAAGCTGGCTGCCTTATGGAACCACCTGTATCTGAGCCTAATGCAATATCACACAAATCTTCTGCCACAGCTGCTGCAGATCCACCGCTAGATCCTCCTGCAACTTTTTTCAAATCATAAGGATTCTTAACAGAACCATAAATTGAATATTCTGATGATGAACCCATAGCAAATTCATCCATATTTGTTTGTCCTGTTATTAGAGCTCCATTAGATTCTAAGCGATCTATTACAGTAGCACTATATGGAGATTTGTAAGATTGTAAAAGATTAGATGCACATGTTAGAGGCTCTCCCTTTATAGCGATATTATCTTTTACTAATATGGTCTTCCCTGATAAGACATTACTATTATTAGTTATTTTTGAGGAAACTTTATCGAACCTTGTTCTAATAATAGCATTTGTTTTGCTATTAGCAATTTTTTCTTGCTGAGAAACAAGTTTTTGTTTTAAAGCATTAGATGGGGACATCTAACTTTATTCTTCGGATTTTTCAGATTTTCTTAATTCATCTTTGGTGTCATCCAATGCACCACGAAATTCTCTTAATGATTTAGCAAATCCCCTCGCTAAACCAGGAAGTCTCTTACCGCCAAAAAGGAGTAAAAGAATAAGAAAAATTATTACTAATTCACCTGTACCTAAATTAAACATATCAAAACCTCTTTTTTTATCTAAAATATCTTAATAAATAATATGCAATCGCAAAACCAATAACACTACAAACATTAAATCTTAAAATGAACCCAAAATCAAGTGCAATAACACCTAAATCTACTAAAAATCCACTATCAATTGAACCAAAAGAAAAATCAAATGTTGTAAGGAAAAATTGCTTAACTGTACTTTCCTCGGGTAATATATATCCCAAAAATTGACCTAAAGCAGTTCCAATCATTGCTCCAGCCAATATTCCCACTCCTATTAAACTAATACTTCTATTGCTCATGATTTACCTAGCACTAAGTTAACTACTTTTATTTCATTTTCTCTTTGAATTCTTAACTTAATCATATCACCTGGTCTTGCATCATTATTTGCCAAAACCAGCTTAAGCTGATCATAGCTTTGAATTTGATATCCTTCAATTCCAATAATAATATCTCCTTTGTACAGTGCTTTATTATCTCCAGAATTATCATAATCAACAGAATTGATATATAATCCTATCTCACCATTATCTCCATATCGATATGTTGTTGCATTAATGCCAAAAGAAAATCTTCTATCAATAAATCCTTTTAATTTCAATTCTTCTGCGATTTTTTTTGCATAATTGATTGGAATTGCAAATCCAAGATTTTCTGAGTCATTTCTCACAAACGTATTAATTGCTAATACTTTACCGTTAGTGTCTACTAAAGGCCCCCCACTGTTTCCAGGATTTAAGGAGGCATCAGTTTGAATCATATTATTCATTAATCTTTTAGTATTCGCATCAATTCCAAAATCTGCATTAATGGCACTTATAATACCTGCAGAAGCTATTGGTTGATAATTTGCCGCAGCAAATAAACTTTTTGGATTTCCTAATGCTACGACCCATTCTCCGACAATGGCTTCATCTGAATCACCAAGCTCACAATGATAAAAATCTTCTCCTTCAATCTTCAACAGAGCTACATCTGACCTACTATCAACTCCAACTATTGAAGCTACATAATGATCACCTCCAGGTAAAGCTACATCAATTTTAATATTCGTTGTGGACAAAGAGGGATTGGAGATTTCCGTAACTATATTATGAGCATTTGTTAAAATATATCCATCTTTACTTATGATAAAACCAGAACCAGATGATTGTATTGGCTTAATAGGTTTAAGTCGGCCTGTCCAACGATTTATTTGAGTAATTTCTTGATTTCTATATATACTTACTACTCCAGGACTAGCGCTCTTAATCGCTGCTGTAATAGCTGTAGTTTTGGATTCAGAAACAGTAAAATTTTTATCTTGAGACTGGTTGCATCCAATGACAAGGCATAATAGTATAATTGCTATATTATTTTTCATAAAAAATTTTATTTAATATTAATCCATTCGCAGGAGCTTTTAGTAATTTTGCATCTTTTCTTGGGTTTGCCAATAAAGACAAAAACTCTTGTGTGCTTATCTTTTTCTCCATATAACCTATCATTGTTCCTACTAAATATCGCACCATATGATGCAAAAATCTGTCACCTTCAATAATATAAAATAATTTATCATCTTCCAATGTCCATTTTGATTTGAATATTTCACAAGTTGTATTCTTTTTTTCTATATCAAACTTAGAAAAAGATAAGAAATTATGCCTTCCTACTAATTCGTGCTCTATATCTTTTAATCTCTCAAAATTAAATTGCTTCAATGCAAAATGATCCTTACTAAGCAATGGATTTTCTGTTAAAGAACATTGATACAAGTACTGTTTCTTAATTGCATCAAATCGTGAATGAAATTCAGTATTAACTGCTTTGATATCTATTATTCGAATCTGAAGAGGCAACCTTGCATTTAAAGCTCTTTTAATAGCATCTAGTGACAGTTCTGAATCAAAATTAAAGTGAGCTACCTGGCCTAAAGCATGGACTCCTGCATCTGTTCTGCTCGCGCCTACAATTCTAATAAGATTATTTTGATTTAAAAAAGACAAAGAATATTCAATTTTATCTTGAATGGTATTCAAATTTTCTTGTGATTGAAATCCTGAGAAACTGGATCCATCATATTGTATTATAATCTTATATCTATTCATATAGAGGAACTTCCATTGTAAATACAATTCTTTCATTTAATTTTGATCGATAAATAATCTTTCCCGATGGTAAAATTATTCCTGAAATACCTGTATTGGCACTCTGAATTATAGGAACTCGCTGCTCAACTGCTCTCAATCTTGCTAATTGAAAATGTTGATAAGGCATAAATTGACCCACGTACGAATCATTAGTAATAATAAAGATTATTTCCGCCCCATTATCAACCATCTTTTCTACAATCTGAGGACTGCTAGAATCATAACAAATTAGTATCGAGGCTTTAAAGTCATCTATATTGAAAGTTTTATATTCAGAGCCTGGATAAAAACTGCCTATATCGTCGAACTGATTCATTTTAGTAATCCAATTTCTGAAAAAAGGAACATATTCAGCAAATGGGACTAAAAATATTTTTTGATATGTATCAAATGATCCATCTGGCTTTAAAATAATAGAGCTATTAAAGTTTTGATTTATTCCGTCAATATTTTTTCTTTCTGGTATACCAGTAATAAGATATGTTCCCGATAACTTATCCTGATATCTAACTCTATCGTATGGGTTATTTGCTAAAAATGATGTAACTGCTACTTCTGGCCATATGATGATATCTGCATTATCTTCCAAAGACTTTGCTAATAAAGAATCCATCACTGCAAGATTTCTCAATCTTAGATTTGGATTCCATTTTTCATCTGGAAAAATTGAAGGTTGACCTATTGATACATTTACTGATTTTTCTATAGATCTATTATTTTGGCTATTTACATGATAGTTTCCAAAAAATAAAATTGAGCACAATATTAAGACAAAGTATTTTAAAAAAACTGTATTTCGTTCTATAAAAAATCTATAAAGAATAAGATTAAAAAATATAACCATAAATGAAATTGCATGTACTTCTATACTCGCTAGTTGAATAATCCTTATATACTCTGATTGAGTTAATGATAAATTCATCCATGGACCTGCTAAAGGTCCAATATTTCTTAAAAATTCAACAAAAAATATCCAAGATAAAGGTGTTAAGAGTAATTCTATTTTCTTTGGAATAAAATGAGTAGAAATAATAAATGCCATCCAAAAAATGGTTAAATATAAGGATAGTGCTAAATAAGATATAATTGCAATCGCTGGTGAGGTGCCAGAGTTTAATCCCATCCAATTTAGAATGATCAAATTACTAGTAAAGCACGCTACGAATCCAAATAAGGCTTTTTGGCCAATTCTTTCTTCTTTTGATATACAGTGTAGTAGAGGTATAAAAGCAATCCAAGCAAGAAATCCAAGACTAAATGGTGGATATGAAAGGCCTAGTAATAAACCCGACATTAATGGGAGAATTAATTTATTTATTTTCATTATTTTTTTCTATCAAGATAAGTCTGAAGAATAATAGAAGCAGATAACACGTCAACCATTTCTTTATTTTTACCAGTTTTAATATCTTGTTGTATCATAATCTTCTTAGCATATTGACTGGATAACCTTTCGTCTTCCAAGTGTATCTCAAAATCATTGTTCTCCATTACAATTTTGAATTTATCAATAATTTCAGTCATATTATTTTCTTTATAATTCATATTCAACGGATAACCAATAACTAGTGTTTTAACATTTTTTTCTAATGCAATTTTTTTTAGAACTTCTACTAACTCTTTTTGATTTTTATAGCGAATTGTTTCTAAGGGCATAGAAATTATTCCAGATGGATCTGATATTGCTATACCCACTTTTGATAAGCCAAAGTCAATTCCAATAATTCTATTCATACTTTAAGAATGCACTCTTTCAACAGAATCAACCTTTTTGAGTTTAAGAATAGCTTTCATGATCATTTTTAATTGAGATAAATCTCCAATTTTACAAATAATCCAAATATTTGCTAAGCCTCCCTCCGTAACGTCTGTTTTAACATCTACTATATTTACCTTATTTTTTGAAATTATATCAGCAATTTCATTTAGAACTCCGGCAGAATCAATACAGCTAATATGTATTTTTGCCTTGAAAGAAATATTCTTTTTAGTATCCCAATTTACAGATACGATTCTATCATTTGACTCTGATAATGAAGAAAGATTTGAACAAGAAAGTCTATGAACAATAAGACCTCTTCCTCTCGAAATATAACCTATAACATTATCTCCAGGAATTGGATTACAACATCTTCCATAATCAACAACCAAATTCTTTACACCATCAAGGTTAATCCCTTCAAAATCAGATCTTGCCGAATCTATAAACTCTTTATCATGTGAAATTTTATCTGGCGCTGTTTTAACATCTGGAAAAATTTTTGTTACTAAATCTTTTATAGTTGATCCGCCTCTACCTAAATCTGATAATAGTTCATTAAAATTTTTATATCCGAGATCTTCATACCCTTTTTTAATTTCATCAATCCTATCATATATTTTTAATTTTCGTAATCCTTTTTCAAGTAATTGACTACCTATCTTTATACTTTCTTCTACTTCAATCTTTCTTAAGTATTTTCCGATTGCATGAGATGCTTTTGAAGTTTTCACAAAATTTAGCCAACCACTATTTGGTTTTTGACTTTTACTTGTTTCCATTTCAACTATATCTCCATTATTAAGTTTATAGCTCAAAGGAACTAACTTTTTATTAACCTTAGCTCTAACACATGAGAAGCCTAGTTCACTATGTATTGCAAAAGCAAAATCTAGTGGTGTTGAATCGACTGGAAGCTTGATTAAGTCTCCTTTTGGTGTAAAAATAAAAATTTCATCTTCAAACATATCAATTTTTAGAAGTTCAATAAGCTCTTCTGGATCACTGTTGTCACTGCTCATCATAGCTAATAAATCCCTGAGCCAAGGTACTTGCTCATCAAAGCTATCCATTTCAGAACTTCCTTTATACAACCAGTGTGCAGCTACTCCCACTTCCGCAGTATAATCCATTTCCTTTGTCCTAATTTGTACTTCTGTCAACCTGTTATCTTTTGTCATCACCGTAGTGTGGATAGATTGATAACCATTTGTTTTAGGTGTAGCAATAAAATCTTTGAATCTATCTTGCACTGGAGGATATATGCTATGTATAACCCCTAAAGCCAAATAACATTCTTCTATCTTATCTACAACAATTCGAATAGCATACAAATCATATATCTCATCAAATTTTTTACCTCTTAACTGAATTTTTCTATTAATTGAAGATATTGATTTATATCTACCAGAAATTTCGGAGTGTATTTTGTATGAGTCTAACTCTTTTTTAACAGGAGCAATAGTGGAATCTAAAATCTTTTTATTAGATTTCGATGAACCTTCAATTTTTTTCTTAATACTATTATAAGATCTTAAGTCTAAACATTTTAAAGCTAAATCATCAAATTTCCATTTAAGATTTGCCATACCTAACCTATGAGCCAAAGGAACAAAAATCTCTTTTGTTTCAGATGCAATTTCTTTTCGCTTTTTTGAAGATAAATACTCAATAGTTTCCATATTGTTTAAACGATCTGCAAACTTTATAATAATAACTCTTAGGTCTTTAGCTAGAGAAAGAAATAGTTTGGTAAAATTTTCAGCCTGTTTATGTTCTTGAGATCTGAATGCTATATGATCAATTTTAGTAACTCCATCTACAAGGAAAGCTACGTCACTACCAAATTCTTTATCAATATCTTCTAATGAAACATCTGTATCTTCAACAACGTCATGCAATAAAGCGCTTATAATAGTTGTATAGTCCATATTCCAATCTAACAGAATATTAGCAACATCTATGCAGTGACTTACGTACGGAAGACCTGATTTTCTTTTTTGACCTTCATGCATTCTAACAGAGTAATCTAAAGCAGTTTGTATTACAGCTTTATTATCTTCTGATGAGATTCTTGATAAAAGATTTTTACCTTTTTCCTCTATCAGCTGTTGATGAGAGCTGTCATATTTGATAGACTTCATTATTGACTCATATCATTAGATTCAAAAAAATCAGAGTAATTTTCAAACCTTGTATATGCGTCTACAAAAGTAGCTCTTACTGTCTTGGTAGGACCATTTCGTTGTTTTGCTACAATTAAAAATGCCAACCCTTTTTCTTCGTCTTTCTCGTTATATACGTAAGGACGATAAAGGAAAATTACAACATCTGCATCTTGCTCAATCGCACCACTTTCTCTAAGATCAGATAATTGAGGTCTTTTGTCTGTTCTTGATTCTACCGCTCTTGAAAGCTGAGAGAGTGCAATAATAGGAATATCTAATTCTTTAGCAAGCGCCTTTAAAGATTGGGTAATAGATGAAATTTCATATTGTCTATTTTCAGTTTTAGGTCCTTGCATCAATTGAAGATAATCAACAACAATTAATTCAATATTTCTTTCTCTTTTCAACCTTCTTGCTCTAGATCTTAAATCTAAAATTGATAAAGCTGGAGTATCATCAATATAAAGAGGGGCTTGTGCTAGCTTTCCAGAAGCAATATTAATATTCTTCCATTTTGAAGTAGCTAATCGCCCACTTCTTGCCTCTGATTGATCTATTTTAGCTTCAGAAGAAAGAAGTCTGGTGCCTAATTGATCACTTGACATCTCAAGACTAAAAATAGCTACAGGTGAGTTATTTTCTAACGCGGCATTTCTAGCTATAGATAAAGCTAAAGCCGTTTTACCCATTGCAGGTCTACCTGCAATAATAATTAAATCACTTTTTTGAAATCCAGAAGTTACTTTGTCTAAATCAATAATTCCTGATGGAACTCCAATTACACCACCTGGATTAGCCGCTATACCTTCTAATCTTTTAACAGTATCAGCTAGAATTGGCTCGATGTGTGAATAAATTTTAGTATCTTTTTGTTCTGTAAGATTGAATATAGACTGTTCAGCCTCATCAAGAATAGATCCAACAGCATCTCCTTCGTCAAATGCTTTCTTAGAAATTTCATGTGAAGTAGAAATCAAATCACGTAGTATTCCTTTTTCTTTGACAATTGAAGCATATACTTCAACATTTGCAGAAGTAGGAACTTTGTCAACTAATCCTGTTAAATAATAGAGACCTCCTACAGACTTTAACGCTTTAGCTTTTTTTAATTCATCTGAAACAGAGACTGTATCAATTGGACTATTCTTTGAAGACAAAGAAAGCATTGCGTCAAAAATTTTCTTATGAGAATCTTTATAAAAATAATGACTAGTTCCTAGAAGAGATATTGCTCTATTAGTAGCATCTTCATCAATCATCATAGAGCCGAGTACAGCTTCTTCAGCTTCTAAAGCCTGTGGCTGTAAGTTTATATCTTTATTTTTATTGTCTGCCATTATTCTTAAAGTTTGTGTTTATCCACATACTTTCAACATAATTAATTTACTTCTTTAATAGATTAGCAATCTTTTAGACATGTGACAAGTTAATCCTTTATATAATACCTATTTTTTTGATTGCCTATTTACAAAAAAACTAATCAAATACTCCAATCAATAGGACCTTTACCTTGCTTAATTAGATAGTCATTTGACTTTGAAAAAT
>Ga0208970_1000665_pt1 | contig 10653 bp, 4 predicted proteins | sample AOAMet2_C49A8_35_2_FD_188078 | JGI IMG/M metagenome (GOLD analysis project Ga0208970, IMG submission 188078) | Ammonia-oxidizing marine microbial communities from Monterey Bay, California, USA - C0912_C49A8_35 (SPAdes) | ecosystem: Environmental > Aquatic > Marine > Intertidal zone | place...
TATATATCAATACTTTTATCAAATGCTCCTTTAAAACCTTCCCCAAAGTCTTCCACAGCTACAGCTTGAGGTGTACCCGCTGCTGTGGCAGCATCAGGAGCTGCTTTTCCAAAGTCTAAGGCATCACTATAAGTGGCCTCTACATCTGCAGAAGTCATAGGGGCAGTTTTAGGTATTATTTTATCCATATCTGGAGCTAAAAGATCACTAATATCCATAGAAGCTGCACTGGCAATGTTACCTCCAAAACCTTTAAAAGAGTTTGTAATTGTTTCAGATGCAGTTTGCCACGCGCCACCTTTCCCCCAAATACTAGAAGGTGCGCTAGCTATATTAACTCCGGGAATTTTATTAACAACAAACTTAGTAACATCTTTGACAAAACCTGTAACGCCTTTAGTAATATCTACAAAAGGTTTAGCCACAGCACTTACAAACTTAGCAGCCGATCCGATAACATTAGCTGCTGCCGCGCCTATAGCACCCTTACCGGCCAACCAGCCTAGAGCCTGTTTTCCCATTGAGCCTAAACCCGACATCAAGGCCCCTAATCCCGGTATAGGAATAAACATCATGGCAATCTGACCGACAATACCGATCTTATTCATGAATTTACCTATTGACTTAAAAACTTTTTTAATAGGTTTAAAAATCTTTTTAAAAGTTTTCTTAACCCCTTTCCATAACTTACTAAAAATTCCCATTTATTTCTCCTTAAATATTATCGACCCGGGCCCATACCGGGGTAGCCGGGATAACCGGGGTATACAGGGGGTGTTGTGACGGGAGTTCCCGTAACACTTTCTGTTACACTTCCTGCGGCGCTATTCAACATATTAAACAAAGAAGCTCTTTGAGATGCAAACTTGCCATCAGTCATAAAAGACTCATTTGCTAAAGCAGCATTAACTACATTAATCATACGATCTCTTTCAGTCTGCTCTGCTGTAAAATTAAAACTAGCTGTATCTCTCATTTGCTGCCACATCTGAGACTGAGTTGTTTTATCCATATCAAACTGAAAAGCTGCTGACTGCTGATTAGCTGCATTCTGAGCTGCTGTATCTGCTGTATTAGACTGTCTACGCCAGCTTATATTAGACTGCTCAACAGCTTGTGCATTGGCTGCATTCCACTGTTCGGCTTGTGCGTCTAGCTGTGCGTTAAACTTAGATACATCTGTAGCAATCTGTGCTGATATCTGAGAAGCTTGTAACTCATTACCTGAATTAATAGCTGCCTGTCTATTAGCTTCAGAAGCGTTAAACTGGGATACAGCATTAGTCTGTGCCGCATTAAACTGTGAAGTTTGTGCTGCAAGACTCGCCATAAACTGCTGAGTCTGTCCTTCTGAAGTAGCATTAAATTGTCTAGAAGCATTAGCAGCCGATTGATCTGATAACATTCTTTGCTGCTCTAGCTGCTTGTTTAATACATTAGCCTGTTGCTCATTATTTAAGTTAGCCATATCCATCTGTAAAAAGTTTCTGGCGTTCTCAATAGAAAGCTTTGTATTCTGATCAGCCGTTGCTAAATCCATTGTAGCCATTGCTGTAGCATTTTGCATTGCTGCCTGCTGTTCATTATTTAAATTCTGAAGCGTTGCAGATTGCATAAATCTACTATTAGATAACTCTTTTTGCTGATCAAAATTAAATTGAGATATGTCCATATTGGCATTAATCTGGGCATTAAACATAGCCGCCTGTTGGCTGTTATTTAAATTAGCTAAACCTAACTGCTGCGCAAGCTGGGCGTTTGTCTGAGCCGCTTGCATTTTCTTCTCGTATTCCATCAATCTAGAATTATTAGAAGCCGTCATAGACTCTGAATCAGCTTGGTTTTTAGCCGTTAGATTAGATAGTTCAATCTTTTCTTCCATTGAAAGTTGAGCTAAATCTGCCTGCTGTTGTAGCTGTGTATTCTGAGACATTACTTGCACAGTATTATTTAACTGCTGCATACGGAATTTATTTTCTTCCGTAAAATTCATAGCATCCGTCTGTGACCTTTCTTGAAGGTTAGCAAGTTCCATCTGTTGCTCATTACCTAAATTAGCAAGATCCATTTGTTGTGCCATTGCCGCATTAGTCTTTCTAAAGTCTACAAGTGTGTTTAAGTTAGCTAAACGCATCTGTTGATCTGCAGTCATATTAGCTCTAGAAGTAGTATTCTTTTCTGCAAGTTCTGAAAGCTCTAGCTTTAGATTAGCATCTAAATTAACTTCATCAGATCTAGCATTTATTTCAGTCTGTCTTATCTTTCTTTGAATATCAGCATTGTATTCTGTTAATCTAGCTTGCTGTTCATTAGATAATGATTCTGAATCAGCCCTATTTAACTGCTCTAAGTTAGCAATTTCCATTTGCTGACGCTGGCTAAAGTCTTGAGAAATAATCTGCTGACGCATCTGAGCGTTCATAGTATTTTCTTTTAACTTAGCATCTAAATTAGCTAACTCTACTTGCTGAGAAGCTGTTAAGTTTTCTGAAGACGCTTGGTTGAGAGCCATTAAATTAGTAAGTCTCATTTTTTCATCAGTATTGAAATTAGCAATCTCTGTTTGCTGACGAAGCTGAGTGTTCTCAGACATTATACGACTAAAGTTTTGAAGTCTTTGAAGTTCAAATCTATTTTCTTCAGTGAAGTTTGCTGCATCTGAAGCAGCTCTATCGGCCAGTTCAGCCATATTAAGCTGCTGTTCATTAGACATATTAGCCATGTCCATCTGCTGTGCCATAGCAGCGTCTGTTTTTCTAAAGTCTACTAGCGTCTGTAAATTAGCCAATCTAGTCTGCTGCTCTGCAGTCATGTTAGCTCTAGAGGTAGTATTCTTTTCACTAAGGGTAGCTAACTCTGTCTGAAGACTAGCGTTTAGATTTACCTCTTTCATTTTCTGCGTTAGATCTGCTTGTCTGAAAGCGGCCTGAACCTTATTATTTAAAGACTGTAATTGGAACTGATTTTCAGCAGTAAAATTAGCCGCGTCTACATTAGACTTTTCAGTCAACATAGCCAGCTCTATTTGCTGCTCGTTGCTTAAATTAGCCATTTCCATTTGTTGTGCAAACTGTGCATCAGACTTTTTAAACTCTACTAAAGTCTGTAGCTCTGTAAGTCTCTGCTGATTTTCAACAGACATGGTGTCTCTAGAGGCTGCATTTTTCTCTGATAGATTTGCAAGCTCTACCTGCAGACCCGCAGTAAGATTAGCCTTCTCCATATCCTGATATAGATCAGCTTGGCGCATTGTTTTATTTACTTGTGCCTGATAAGAAGCTAATCGTGATTGTTGATCAGCACTTAAGTTCTGTGCACCCGCAGCATTTAAAGCTTGAAGGTTTGCTAAGTCTGTTTGTTGAGCAGCGTTTAAGTTTTGAGCAGCCGCCTGTTGCCGCTGTGCTGACTCTTGTTGCGCTCTTTGCTGTGCAAACTGAGAAGTAGCCATGCGGGATTCTTGGCCTTGTTGGGCTGTAAGAATCTGAGCTTGCTGCCTAAAAGTACCTTGCTGAACTTTAATCTCTTGAGCCATTGCTGCTGTCTGAGATGCAGCCGTTTGCTTATTAGCTAAGTTTTGCATCCGTACCTGCATTACCTGCTGAGACTGCTGCAAGTTAGCTTGTTGTTGATTAGATAAGTTCTGCTGTGCACGTTGCTGAAGGGCCTGTGCGTTGCTCTGAGCCATTGGCATAGCACTTTGGATAATAGAGTTAAACAAAGCGTCACGGCCCACAGTGGACGCTGACAAGCCTCTCTGGGCTAACATCTGCTGTACTGCTTGTACTGCTGGTCTTGCCCAAGCAGGAGTCTTGCCTTCTTCCATACCTTCAAGAAGCTTACCCATTTGAACAGACACAAGAGCTTCTTCAGGTAAAGCTGCTACTGCAGCAGTAACTTCTGGAGGCGCGTTCTCGTCTAACTGAGCCACAACTGTAGCGGGATTTTCGGATAGAGCTGCCGTTACTTCTGGAGGAATATCAGCTACTACACCCATCATATCAGCAGCAGCCATTGTTCTAGCTGAACCTGTAACAGCCTGCATTGATGCTGCAGCGGCTGTTGGTATGCCTCCTATTTGAGCAGCGTCTCCTATTGGCTCTTGACCAAGTATAGCTTTACGACCTTCTAAATCAACTGAAGGCGCTTGTCCTAATTTAGATGCTATTCCTTTGGCAGCTTCTGCAGTATTAACTTGACGTTTAGCTGCTACTTCATACGCAGGAAGCTCTTCTATATTAGTAGGACTTTGAGGAGTTACAGGGTTAACACCATAGTATTCTGCCTGCGCTGCAATTTCTTCAGGAGCAACACCAATTCTCTGCGCCTGTCTTGTTGCAAACTCTCCTGTTTGACCTTCTCTTTTAGCTCTGATATCAAAACCCGGAAGGTCTTCTAGGTCTGTCTGCTGGCCTTCCATTGTTCCGGCCTCGCCTGTTGTAGCTGTTCTAGCGCCTGCCTGTGCTTGCGCTCCAGCCATTTCAGCAGCATCTGGGGCAGCTACAGCAGTGCCTGTTTGAGCTACTCTTCCTGCAGCATCAAGAACACCAAACTGGTCAATCTGTCTAGAAGGTACTGCACCTACATCACCTGCACCAATAAAATCAGCTTGAGCAGCAGTTTCTGAAGGAGCGCGTCCCAAACGATCTATATACTCTTTTGTCTGAGCATCTCCTTGCTGATATTTTTCTCGTAATATAGCTTTATATTCTGGAAGATCTTCTATCGGTAGCTGCTGTCCTTCAGCAATTTTCCTAAGTTCTGCTAGTTTTTCTTCACCTATTATTTGACCTACACGCGTGTCAACTCCGGGGCCAGCTACTTCTTCTACTTTTGTAACGCCTACTATCTGTTCTGCTTTTGCATAATCCTGCTTATCCGGTCTGTCTACACCTCTAGCAAGAGCAGCCTTCATAGCTTCTTCTTCAAGTTTAGCGCCTCTAGCTCTTTCAGAAAGCGTTATATCTTTCCCCGGCTCTAGTGCTTTACTCACAGCCCCCGCTGCCGCTTCAACAGCTCCTAGATCACCTGCTTTAGCTGCTGTATAAGTTTTACCTGTTATAGGATCTATAGCTTCAGCTTCTTTAACTGTATCTACACCAGAAGTTTTAGCTTCTGTAGCCGTTACTACATCCGCAACAGCATCAGAAGGCGTAGATACCTTTTGAATATCTTCTTCTTTGGTTTGTAGATCTTGATTATCCCCTAACAAAGAAACATCTGCTTTACCAGCAACATAGGGACTAGGAGTAGGCTGCAAAGGAGTCTGGGTTTCTTCCTCATTATTTTGTGTTTCATCTGGCATAGTATTATCCTGTTGTTCCGTTGTTTCACTTTGTGGTATCCCATTATCAGGCGTTGTCACGACTGCATCAGGGTTACCTACTCCGTAACTATTGGTTGCTGTATTCCATATATATTCAACTCCCCGCAGCATAAAAGGTGCCGGTATAGCTGCAGCTTGCTCTTCTTGAAATAAACGATCAGCTTCTTCTTGTGCTGTAATTTCTGCTTGTCTAGCTTCTTCAGCGGCCAAAGGAGCGTTTTGTATTTGATTAGAAAGCTCTTGAATTTGTTCTTGAATAGTAGAAGGATCAAATTTAATCTCATCTATCTTAGTTAAGAACTCTGTGTTAAAAGCAGTCTGATCAAAAACAGGCCGCTCTGTTAAAGTTTTAATTTCGGCCTGTAGATCACTAGGATCAAAACCCTTACGTTCTGATATTTCTTTAATCTGTTCTTTTAGTCCTGAAGGATCAAAGCTTTCACGTTCTGATATTTCTTTAATTTGATTCTGTAAATTTTCAGGGTTAAAAGCTAAAGTCTCAGCTAAGTCTGCTTTGATTTTATCTATGTCTAAAATATCAGTGTAAGCAATATTACTTAACTGTTCTTTTAAAACTGTAGGGTTAACTTCTCTTTCATTTATTTCTTTAATCTTTTCTTGTATGCCACTAGGATCAAAACCTTCACGCTCTGATATAGCTTTAATTTGTTTCTGCAGGTCTGCTGGATTAAACGCAGAAGCAGCTACAGCTTCTTTAATTTGTTCTTGTATTTCTTCCGGCTTAATAACAGGACGTTCAGCAATATCTTTTATACGCTTAACTAAATCAGAATCATCATAGCCTCCAGCGTCCTTTATCTTTTTTATTTCGCTTTGTATACCGCTTAAATCTACAGCAGGTACTTTACTTAATATATTTTTAGTTAATGTATCCGCATCAAAAGAAGGAATCTCTAAATCATCTAAAGCCTTTTTATTTTCCCTTATAGCTTTTAAAATTTCTGAATCATTATAAGTAGGAATATCCTCTATAATAGTTCCTCTTAATTTATCTAAATCAATTGCAGGTATATCTATTTTACCTATAGCTTCTTCATTAGCTTTAATAGCTTTTAGAATATCTGAGTCATCATAAGATGGTATTTCAATATCTTCTAAAACACTTTTTTTAAATTCTGCGGCATTAGGCAGTTTAAAATCTTCTAAAGCCTTTGCATTAGCTTTTATAGATTCTTCAAGTCCCGCAGGATTAAAAGCTGCAGGTATATTTTCTAAAGCCTCGCTATTTGCCTGTAAAGCTGCTAAAATATTTGTATCATCATATTTAAATGAATCATAATTAATATTATCAAAACTTTCTTTATTAGCTTTTATAGATTCTCTTAAATCTTTATCATCATAAGCTGTAGGTATTTTAAAGTTTGATAAAGCATCTGCATTAGCTTTTATAGATTCTTTTAAAGCTGCGTCATCATAAGCTGTAGGTGCTTTAAAGTTTGATAAAGCATCTGCATTAGCTTTTATAGATTCTTTTAAAGCTGCATCATCGTAAGCTTGCGGCACTTTACTTTCTAAAGTTTTAATCTGCTGCTGTAGCGTATTAAAATCCGGTATATCTAATTTAGATACAGCGGCATCTACAGCAGTTTGTAAGTTACCTGTGGTAACAGTTGAACTATTATCAGTTGTATTACCTTTAACATCTTCTACTGTATTATCTGGTAAAGCAATGTCATTAAGGTTTATATTAATACCACCAACAAAAAGTTTTTTACGCTTTTGCCGCTTTAAAGCATTAAGACCTTTTTGTTTAGAAACTTTTTTACCCATAATAGTTAGTCTTCTTCATCTTTTTTAGGGAAAAGGTTTTTAATAGTATCTGTTTCAGCTATTCTTATAACAGTCCATACAATGCTTAAAATAGCAGCCACAGCAGGCAACCACCCCATAAGAGTGGATACTGTCGTAGTAACTGCCGCCGCGTCTATTGCTACTTTAGCTTGTTCTTCCATCATTAAGCAGCTTCTGCGGCTTTAATAGCAGCATTAATTGTGGACATATCTTCATCGCCCCAATCGTCAAGAGCTACACCTGCTGACAGATAACCAGAGCTACGCATAACGCGCTCTTTAAGTTCTTCGTCTGTCATGTCTTTGCAAAACTCATTGGCTGCGCTAAGAGCATTGGTGATAACGCTAACGCTGCCAAGCATTGCGCTGTACATTTGTGCCTTTTCTTCTGCTGTTCGTTCTATTTCGCTCATGATGCTGTGTATCCTTTTCCGGCGCTAATAGCTGAGTCAGTAGCTGTAAAACTTTCGCTACCCCAATCTTCTTTAGCTTTCATAATTTCAAGGTGCGCTACATTTCTGTCAACACAATCCTGCCTGTCTGCGGCTTCTTCATCTGCCATAGCGTCACCCGCGATTACGTCTGTAATTAGACTAATGCTGTGACCCATTGCTGTGAAGTCTGCGGCACATTCTTCTGCTGTTCTATCTTCGCTCATAGTTGTTATCCTTCTAAGGTTGTGATTCTTGCTGTTAATGATTCAATCAAGGCTTGTTGCTCTTGGATTGCTTTGACTAGGATTGGTATTAATGCAGCTTCTGCTACTTCCTGAGAGCCATCTTCTCTATCGTCCCAAAGTCTAAAGCCGTCTTTAATGCTGTCATCTGCATCTATAGCTGCTTTGACTTCTTGGGCTATAAAGCCGTGGTTAGTGTCAGAGTTTTTAAAGACTTCAGTTGAGTCAGCTTCAAAAGCGTTAAAGGTTTCAGGTAGTTCGCCAAGGGTTTTGTACTTGAAGGTTCTAGGACGCAAAGCGTTAATTAAGCTAAGACCTGCTGTAGAGTCTACAATGTCTTTCTTGTAGCGTTCGTCAGATACTGTTGCCCAAGTTACGTTACCGTGTGCGGCTCTGATGTCATCAGAACCTGAACCTATTGTTGTGTAACCTCCTGCACATGCAAGATTAAAACCAAAGCCTTGTGCTTTTTCAGAATCAACAGCAGTTGAATCGCTTTGACTCCCGAAAATTACATTGTAGTTGCCAGTAGTGATCGCATCACCTGTTAGGCCACCAATAAGTGTATTCTCAATGCCTGTGGTTACTGCTACTCCTGCATTTAGACCAACCGCTGTGTTATACATCAATGTCGCAGAAGCAGGATTACAGTTTGCTAATGCTTGCGCCCCAATAGCTGTGTTATAACCCCCTAATTGATTTGCCGTTAAAGCAAGATAACCGATTGCCACATTATAATCTGCATCAGTCAGAGCATCTCCTGCTAACCCACCAATGAGCGTGTTTTTAATGCCTGTGGTTATATGCTCGCCACAATTATGCCCTACAGCTACGTTATACATATGCGCAGCAGAGGCAGGGTTTTGTCTAAATAGAGCACTAGTACCTATTGCAACAGAACTAGAACCTACAGTATTTCCGCTTAAAGCACCGTACCCTAACGCTACATTGTAATCAGCATCTGTAATAGAATCACCTGCAAGACCGCCGATGAGGGTATTGGATACGCCTGTGGTTACTGCATTACCTGCTGAATAACCTACAGCAACATTGTAGTTGTCAGTTGCACTACCAAAATTTTGAGTAAATAAAGCATAAGTGCCTACTGCAACAGCCCTGCCTCCTAGAGTATCTGAGCTAAGAGCAGATGTTCCTACAGCGACATTAAAATCTGCATCTGTAAGTGCATCCCCCGCAAGTCCACCAATAAGTGTATTTTGAATGCCTGTGGTTACTGCATTACCTGCACCGTGGCCCACAGCTGTGTTGTAAGTAGTGGTTGCAGTTGTAAAGTTTTGGCTGTATAGCGTTTCGTAACCAATAGCGACTGAGCCAGTTCCTTTAGTATCTAACCTTAAAGCTAACCGTCCCATTGCTACATTTTGATTACCTTCTGTTACGGCTAAACCTGAGTCCCGCCCAATAAAAGAATTAGAATGGCCCGTAGTAATTGCATTTCCAACGCGTCCACCTACAAGCGTATTAGATGAGCCTGTGGTTATTGCAAATCCTGCGCTTTGTCCTACTGCTGTATTGTACGAATCAGTGGCGCTAGTGAAGTTTTGGTTCGCTAAAGAATCATGTCCAACAGAAACATTTCTACTGCCTAGCGTGTCACTAGTTAATGCGTTGTAACCAAGCGCTACGTTGTAATCTGCATCAGTTAAAGCATCTCCTGCTAAACCGCCCATAAGTGTATTCTGTACGCCTGTGGTTACTGCTGCTCCTGCTTGGTAGCCTACAGCGGTGTTGTAAGCATCTACTCCTGCGTTTTGAGCAAATAACGTTTGGGTGCCTATCGCTGTGTTTTTACCGTGACCGTCTTCGTTTTTGAGGGCTTCATACCCCACAACAACATTTTCACCACCTGTTGCTAGTGAAAACCCTGCGCTGCCGCCCACAATAGTATTCAAGGTTCCTGTGCTAACTGCTACTCCTGCTTGGAAACCTAGTGCAGTATTATAAGTGCTTGTAGCAGAAGTAAAGTTTTGCGTGGCTAAAGCCTGATAACCCACAGCGGTAGTTTTGCTTCCTTGCGTGTCTTGGCTTAAAGAAGCAAAGCCTATAGCGGTATTGAAATCACAATCAGTTAGGGCATCTCCTGCTAAACCGCCTATGAGGGTTAAAGCTGTGCCTGTGGTTACTGCATTACCTGCGCTATAACCGACCGCTGTATTATAGGTAAGACCATCATAATTCTGTGCGTTTAATGTATAAGCACCAATCGCAACACTCCTGCCGCCAGTGTCTTCCGTTTGCAGCGCATTCAGGCCAAGTGCCACGTTCTGACTGCCCGTAGTAAGAGAGCTGCCTGATAAGCCACCCATAAGGGTATTGTTTGTGCCTGTGGTTACTGCGGCTCCTGCTGAATAACCTACTGCTGTATTATAACTATCAGTAGCTGATGCAAAGTTTTGAGCAGTTAAAGCAGACCTGCCAATAGCTACGTTCCTACCACCTTTAGTATCAGTAGTTAGCGCGTAATTACCTAGAGCAACATTGTAATTACCTTCCGTATTTGCGTCTAAGGCATTTGCACCCATAGCTACGTTTTCTGTGCCTGTGGTGTTTGCGCTTAAAGCATAGTGTCCCACTGCTGTGTTGTTGTCTGCTGTGGTGTTTGCAGCTAAAACTCCATAACCCAAAGCAGTATTTTGAACTCCAGTAGTGTTGGCCTGTAAAGTGGCCCCGCCTACGCCAATATTGTAGTAGCCTGTGGTGTTAGCATATAAAGAATTATAACCTATAGCAGAGTTTGATGACCCTGTGGTATTAGAGAGCAAAGTGTACATACCAAAGGCCACATTATAAGATGCTGTAGTATTGGTATTTAACGCGGCATA
>Ga0208970_1000668_pt1 | contig 10623 bp, 10 predicted proteins | sample AOAMet2_C49A8_35_2_FD_188078 | JGI IMG/M metagenome (GOLD analysis project Ga0208970, IMG submission 188078) | Ammonia-oxidizing marine microbial communities from Monterey Bay, California, USA - C0912_C49A8_35 (SPAdes) | ecosystem: Environmental > Aquatic > Marine > Intertidal zone | place...
AGGCGCGCATCATTGAAAAGTCAGATTCAAACATATGAGACGCATAGAAGTTTCCAGATTTATCCAACGAAACATCATTAAAATAATATAGGCCATCAACGTCAATACAGCCTTTCCACTCAAGTGTCCAACCATCTTCTTTAATCAGTTCAAACATCTCAATGCTTTCACCGGGATAATGACTAACAACGGCAAGCTGCTGCTTTCCATCCTCTCTTTCTACTAAATCAATACCATGAGGGCCAAAGGGAATGCTTGGGTCTCTTGAGCAGTCATCTGAACCCCATTCATTTACCCCATAAGCGATCTTTGCTTCAGTTCTTTTTTTATCTCTAATATTAAAAAAACTTAATTTGCCAGAGGTCATTTCAACAAGTGGTGCCATTCCCCCAAATTCAGCTACAATTAAAAAATTTCCATCTGGAGTAAGAGCTAAATCTTCAGGATTCATAAAATCACAATAGACTTTTAGCTCCTCATTGTTTTTACATCCATCCAAAGGCCCAAGACTTTCATTATTTCCAAGCCATACAAATGCAATCATGCCAAATGCAAGCAACCCCAAAACAATCATCAAAGCTCTTTTCATTTTTTACCCCACTCTTGTAAATAGTTATTTATTAGAGAAACAAGCTCCAGAGGAGAATCAAGTGGAACATGGTGAGCAGCACTCTCAATTACTTCAACGTCCATAGAGTCCTTAAAAGCCTCTCTTATGTATTTCATAATCTTTGATTCTAATAATAGGCTTTTCCCACCAGCAATAAAAAGTGCTGGACACTTAAATTGAAATTCATAATTGTGTAGGCGTTTAAGAGTGGCAAATAGTTTATCGTCAAATCGCCATCTCCAACCTTCTTTAACATTGTAAATTGAGTTCTCTGCAATATATCTAAGATACCAGCTATTATCACATTCTTGTGGAGGCATCAGTCTAAATCTTTCTAAGATTGAAACCTTATCTGGATAATATTTTATTTTTCGAAGCGGGCCAGTACTTTGATGTTTGTCATAGTCATATGTTGGCGGACGAATTGGAGAATCAATCATTACCACTCCATGAAATAGATCTGGAAATTCACTGGCCATAAACCCAGCAACATGACCACCAAGGGAGTGTCCCACTAGATAAATTTTCTGCCTATTATTAACAATATTCTCTTGATGCATCATTGCAACTAAAGCCTCACTAAAGCCTTCAAAATTATATTCCTGCCTGTGATCAGACTCTCCCATCCCAGGGAGATCTGGAGCGATAATAGAAAAATCTTTATTAATTAGAGGTGCAATTGGATCCCACCATTTCTTATGGGCACCTGTGCCATGAATAAGAATAATAATATCTTTAGCTTTATCTCTATCCCATACCTGATAGGCAAGGTTGCCTAGTTGATGCTGGAGATTTTCTTTTCTGGGATTTTGAGATATAGCTGAATGAAACCATTCTGGGGCGTCTTTTGTATCAGTTGCTAGCGAGTCTGTTATTTCCATTAAGTTGTATTCTAAAGGATAATAAAAATCCATACTATTGAAATAAATTATGACAACACCCATTAAACCAGCGGCAACAGTGATTTTAATGCGTGAGTTAAAAGAGGGCGATTTTGAAATATTTATGGTTAAGAGAAGCAACCGATCTGCTTTTGGGAGCTTGTATGTTTTTCCGGGAGGTAAATTAGACCCAGAAGATTCTGAAAATGATTTATATCAATACTGTGAGGGGATGAGTGACGCAGAGGCCTCTAAACAGATTGGAATTGAAAATAATGGCCTGTCTTTTTGGATAGCTTGTATAAGAGAGTGTTTTGAAGAAGCAGGGGTATTGCTTGCTAATCCAGAAAACTTGATTATGCAGGATGCAGAAAAGTTAGATAAGTTGAGGACAGAACTTAACAATAAAGCAATTACCTTTAAAGATATATGTGTCTCTGAATCTTTGAGCCTTAGGGTTAAAAATATTGTGCCTTGCGCACACTGGATTACCCCTGCGATAGAACCCAAGAGATTTGATACTAGATTCTTTCTTGCCAAGGTCAATTCTGAGCAATTAGCCACGCATGATGGTTTTGAATTAACAGAGAGCTTCTGGATCAAGCCCATGGATGCTTTAAAAAAATTTCAAAATGGAGAAATGAACATGATCCTTCCAACTATAAACAATATTGAAAAACTAGCAGAATTTTCATCAAGCACAGAAGCTTTTAATTATTTTAATGACTTGGGAAATAATGCAATTCCCGCAATACTTCCAAAATTTATTAAAAGAGATGGTCAATGGATTGGTTTTCTTCCAGGAGAGGAGGGTTATGAAAATGTCTAGAGCATTTATAGAAAGGGTAACTGCTTCTAATGGAAGTGTATTTACGGGTCCAGGAACAAATAGTTACCTTATTGGCAAGGATGACATTACTCTTGTAGACCCAGGTCCAAAAATTGATGCTCATATCGAAAACTTAATTAACCTTGGTGAAGGCAATATTAAGCGAATTTTAGTTACTCATACTCATCGTGATCACTCTCCAGCCGCTAAAGTTTTAGGAGAAATGCTTGATGTACCCCTGATGGGCAGATTGCTTAAAAAAGATGATTCCCTGCAAGATAGAACTTTTAAACCAGATTGCATTTTAAAGCATGGGGATTTAATCAAAACAGATGAATACACCATAGAGACTGTTCATACTCCAGGGCATGCATCAAATCATCTTTGTTATTTAATTAAAGAGGAAAAAGTGATGCTTACTGGAGATCATATTATGAATGGATCAACGGTTGTTATTGCACATCCAGATGGTTCTATGAAAGATTACCTACAATCCCTGGAGTTGCTACGAAATTATGATTTTAACAAAATAGGCCCTGGTCACGGTGATTTTCTTGGAGATCCAATGATGGTGGTTGATTGGATTATCAACCACAGGTTAGAAAGAGAAAAAAAAGTTATCTCTAAGTTGAAAATATCTTCAGCCACAACCTCAAAGGATTTAGTGAAAAGTGTTTATGATGATGTTGATCCAAAACTTCATCCTATTGCAATCTGGAGCTTGGAAGCACATTTATATAAGCTTCTCGAAGAAGAAATAGTTGAATTCGAATCAACTGAGAAAATTTGGTCTTTTAAATAAATAGATGTTCGCTTTTTTCTTAGGCTGCTTATATTTAATTACAGCTTTAATAAACCTATGGTTAATTAAAGAAAAATTTAATATTTTTGGTTTTATTTTAAATCCTCGTAATAGAAATTTCCTGCTTATTTTTGAAGCGCCTTTTTTAGTTGTAAGTTTTGCGGCAATCGTTGAAGAAAACCATTGGTTTCTTTTTTTGATATTCTTTTTGCATGCAATCAACTCGATGATTCTTTTAATCATGCCTCAGTTTTTTTATCAGTCGAAAGAGGATATGCAATTCATAGACGAGGAGTCTTTAAATAATTATCTGGTAATCATAACTTCAGCGACTGGAGTGGGATGTCTATTAATTAGTTATTTATAAACTTATTTTATTTTTAATTAAATCATCAACCACACCTGGATCAGCTAAAGTTGATGTATCCCCAAGATTGTCAAACTCACCACCAGCAACTTTTCTTAGAATTCTTCTCATAATTTTTCCAGATCTTGTCTTTGGAAGACCTGGAGCCCATTGAATCAGATCAGGTTTTGCAATAGGGCTAATTTCTTGAGCAACAAAATTTTGCAACTCTGCAATTAAACCATCATTTTTTTCCTCCCCCACCATCAGTGTCACGTATGCATATATTCCTTGACCTTTGATCGGATGCTCAAAACCCACAATTGCTGCTTCAGCAACTTTTTCATGCAGCACTAAAGCACTTTCAATTTCAGCGGTACCAAGTCTATGCCCAGACACATTCAATACATCATCAACTCTGCCGGTAATCCAAAAGTATCCATCTTCATCTCTTTTGGCCCCATCACCAGTAAAGTAAGCATTCTCATAAGTTGAAAAATATGTATCAATCATTCTTTGATGATCTCCATACACGCTTCTTATTTGGCTTGGCCATGATTGAGTGATAATCAAATTACCTGATTGCTCTCCCTCTAAGATTAAACCATTCTCATCCACAAGCTCAGGCTTGACTCCGAAAAATGGCAAAGTTGCTGAGCCTGGTTTTACTGGAGTTATGCCCGCAATAGGAGAGATTAAGACCGACCCTGTTTCTGTTTGCCACCAGGTATCAATGATATGACAAGCCTCATTACCAACCACTTTGAAATACCATTCCCATGCTTCTGGATTGATTGGTTCTCCAACGGTTCCAAGCAAGCGAAGGCTTTTTCTGCTAGTTTCTAGGACGTGTTTATCTCCTTGTGCCATTAAAGCTCTGAGGGCTGTTGGTGCTGTATAAAAAATAGAAATTTGATGCTTATCACAAATTTCCCAGAATCTAGAGGGAGTAGGGTATGTTGGCACTCCTTCAAACATCAAACTCGTCGCTCCATTAGACAAGGGGCCATAGAGTATATAAGTGTGGCCTGTAATCCACCCTACGTCTGCAGTACACCAATATTTATCACTAGACTCATACCCAAAAAGGTATTTAAAGCTTAGGTGGGCCCCTAGCAGATATCCTGCGGTAGTGTGCATTACACCTTTTGGCTTTCCTGTCGACCCTGATGTATACAAGATGAATAATGGGTCCTCTGAATCCATTGGTTCACACGGACAATCACTTGATGCAGCAGCAAACATTTCCTCATAATTTCTATCTCTATCAGCCACCCAATTAATCGACCCATTTGTTCGCTTGATGACCAAGCAATGAGCCACTTCTGGGCAGTCTAACAATGCACTATCAACGTTATCTTTAAGAGGAATTTTCTTTCCACCTCTTATGGCTTCATCTGCTGTTATAACTATGCTGCAGTCTGCATCTAAGATTCTGTCCTTGAGAGATTCTGGAGAAAAGCCACCAAATACAACAGAGTGGATTGCACCAATTCTTGCGCATGCCAACATTGCATAAGCTGCCTCTGGAATCATCGGCATGTATATACAGATTCTTGATCCTTTTGAGGCTCCTAAATCTTTTAAAATATTTCCAAACTTGCTGACATTTTCGTGCAAGTTTGCATAACTAATTTCTTTAGATTCGTCGGGACTATCTCCTTCCCAGATAATTGCAGTCTTGCTTGCATGCATTGATAAATGCCTATCAATGCAGTTGTAGGCAACATTAATCTTTCCACCTTCAAACCACTTTGAATCAGCAAACTTATTATTATGAACGCTTGTAAAAGGCTTCTCCCAATCTAAATTTTCTTCAGCTTGCACTCCAAAGAACGCCTGAGGATTATCAATAGATTGATGATACATTGACTTATATTCATCTAAATCCTTTATAAATGGGTTACCAAGATTTTTTGGAGGAAGATATTTTTTGTCTGACATTGAATTTCAGATTTTTTAAAGTTTTATAGAATAGATGGCTGGGGATTTATAAAATTTTTACCTCTCGGATCAGACATAATTTTATTAATGAGCATATCGTAGTCAGAGCCGCCTCCTTCAAGATCAATATCAGCTGCATTAATAATGAGCAGAGGAGCATTCTCAAAGTATAAAAAGAATTTTGAGTAAGCATCATTCAATCTTTCTAAATAATCCACAGTTAAAAATTTTTCATCAGGATTACCACGTTTATTGATTCTCTCTAATAAAATTTCCACAGGAGCTTGAAGATAAATTACTAAATCAGGCGAAGGTGCATCCAAAGTTAAATGTTCATAGACTTTGTCATATAAACCCATTTCCTCCTCAGATAAAGTTACTTCTGCAAACAATCTATCTTTTTGAATTAAAAAATCTGCAACTCGGACAGGCTCAAACAGCGATCTTTGTTTCAAGTCTTCAATTTGTTGCATACGTTGAAACAAAAAGAATAATTGGGTTGCCAGTGCTGATTGTTTTGGATTTCTATAAAAGCTTTTTAGAAAAGGATTTTCTGCTGGCTGCTCTAAAAAAACATCATAATTAAATGTCTCTGCAATCTTATGAGCAAGTGTAGTCTTTCCAACGCCAATTGGCCCCTCAATTGCAATGTATTTTGGAAGCGGAGCTTCCTGTAAAGCTGGTTCCATAAGGTTTATATTTTGTTTGTTAAAGGTTAGCTTAACTCTTCCAAGAAACCAAATTTTTTCTCAACTGGACCATTTCTTGATTCTCTTAATGATTTAAGTAATTCAATTTTTCCTGGCCGATTAATCCTTTGAAATTGAGTCCACCATTCACCTATACCTTGGGTATCATTGGCTGCTTCTTCCCTTAAAAGCAAGAAATCATAAGCAGCTCTGAATCGAGGATGATTTAAAATTTTGTAGGGCTGATGACCCAATCGTGTCTCAAGTTTTAATTGCAGAGACCAAATATCTTTAATATATCCATGAAATTTTCTTGGTACTGCAGTCAGTGTTTGTTGTTCTCTAATAATTCTGTCCATGCTTCTAAAAAATTTTCTCAAATTTAAAATCCGTTTTTCCTTTGATGCATCAACTAATTTTGGCCAGAGTAGCGCAGCAATTAGAAATCCTGGAGTAATAGATTTAGATGCCTTTAATCTGTTATCAGTATTTATTAATGCAGCATGCTGAAATCTTAAGCCAAATGTATCTTCAGCGTAACCGTTTGAATTAACTAGATATTTTAAAATTCCAAAAGAGTCTAGTTTATTAAAATTATTAAGGGCATTTTTTGTAAGGAAAATCTTACAAAATTCATCAAACATTCTTGCATTAGAAATATTTCCAAGCAGATAGCCTTTTTGATAGATAGCTTCTTTTACATCATTAGAAATTTTAAAGTTTAGTTTTGAGCTAAATCTAATTGCACGCAAACTTCTGACAGGATCTTCTTCAAATCTAACTAGCGGATCACCAATTGAAACAAGAATTTTCTTTTGTATATGATTAAGACCATTGTGAAAATCTTGTAAGTCACTTTCTATAGGATCAAAATATAGGGCATTAATAGAAAAGTCTCTTCTTACGCAGTCTTCCTCTAAAGTTCCCCAAACATTATCTCTAAGTATTTTTCCTTCAGAATCTTTAACTACTTCAGAGATATTACTTTGTTTAGAGGCATTTGATCTAAAGGTAGAGACTTCGATCAATTCATTTCTGTTAAAAATATGAACCAAACGAAATCTTTTGCCAATAATTCTAGATGATCTAAATAACTTTCTAACTTCTTCAGGAGTGGCGTCTGTTGAAACATCAAAGTCTTTTGCCTTAATCCCAACTAGTGAATCACGCACACATCCCCCAACAAGATAGCCCTGGAAACCTGATTGTTTGAGTTTTTTAACAATCTCAATTGCAAATGGGCTAAATTTATCTTCCTTGAGGATTTTGGGAGTTTTAACTTTTGATGCTTTATTTTTTTTGTTCAAAAGCTTAAAAGAACATTTTTTTGGCTAGGTTGTTATCCACCAAGTTGTTTTTCTTTAATTTCATCAAGTGTCTTGCAGTCAATGCAATGTGTGGCAGTAGGACGAGCTTCAAGTCTTTTTACTCCTATTTCTATTCCACAAGCATAACAGTAACCATAGTCATCTTGCTTAATTTGTTCTAAGGAACCTGCGATTTTATTAATTAGCTTTCTTTCTCTATCTCTTGTTCTAAGTTCGAAGGCAAATTCCTCTTCCTGTGATGCTCTGTCAATTGGATCTGCATAAGACTCACCTTTATTTTTTAAATGATCAAAAGTTTTTTGCATTTCTTCTCGCAAGTGCTCGCGCCACTCGATTAAAACAGCATTAAAGTGCTTTTTCATTGCGGCACTCATATATTTTTCACCTTTTCTACCTTTATATGAAGAAATTGGTGTAGACCTTTTCCTAGAAGCTATTTTTTTGGCAGGAGCCTTCTTGACTGGAACCTTCTTAGCAGGAGCCTTCTTTGCAGGTACTTTCTTGGTAGCAGCCTTCTTAGCTGGAACCTTCTTAGCTGGAGCCTTCTTTGCGGGTGCTTTCTTGGTAGCAGTCTTCTTAGCTGGAGTTTTTTTAGCAGTTGATTTTTTTGTATCTGCTTTTTTTGGCATATTTTTAGTGTTAAAAAGTTTTCAGGCGCATGAAATTATCAGAAAGCAGAGTAATAAGCTAGCTTTTTTTAAAATTATTTAGCACTTCCTTATAGGATTCTTGAGTTAGTCTTGGTCCAAATGTTTCTACAACCTTTGAGGCTCCATAATTTGCAAATTCTGCACAAGACTTTAAATCGTTGTCTTGCAGTAACGCATACATGAAGCTTCCTGCAAACATATCTCCAGCTCCATTAGTATCTATGGGCTCGATATTGGCTTTGGGCGTATGAATTATTTCTTCACTAGTAATTACCGCGCTTCCTTTTTCCCCCATTGTAATTATCGATGTGTAGGATTTTTCTTGCAGTTTCACAAATGCTTCTTCAATATTTTCCGCATCAACAAATGCCATTGCTTCGTCATCATTTCCAAAAATATAGTCCAAGCCAAAAGACTCCATTTCAAGAAATTTTTCTTTAAATCCCATGACAATCCCAGGATCAGATAACGAGAAGGCTATTTTTACATCAGGGAAATCTTGAAGATGATTAAGAGCTTGCAAGGTAACTTTATAATTCTCTTCACTAGTTACCATATATCCCTCAATATAGAAAATTTTAGAATTTGCTATTTGATCTAAATCTAGGTCATTTTCATCCATTAACGAACTAACATTAAGTGCGGTGGTCATTGTTCTTTTAGCGTCTGGAGTGACAAGGATCAGACATTTTCCAGTTGGAATCTCATTAGCAGATGCCATATTTCCTTTATGACCAACCCCAGCCTCTTTAAGACTTTCAAGATATCTGACTCCATCTTGATCATCAGAAACTTTACAGGTATGAAAGCACTTAGCACCAAAACTTGCTGCTGCAACAAGACTATTGGTTGCGGATCCGCCACAATCTGAAACAGTATCTGCCCCAGATTCAATCAGTCTTTCAATAATTGGTGAATGTTCCTCAGCACTGGATAAAGTCATTTGATCTATTTCCAGACCAAGCTCTTGTATAAGGCTATGCTCAACTTTAAAAACAGTGTCCACGAGAGCATTGCCGATTGCGCTAATATCATTTTTCATTTTTATAATTCCTTGATTGCTTTTTCAATCTTTATTTTTGTTTGATCAATTATTGACTGATCATGGGTAGAGGATATGAATCCAGCCTCATACTTTGATGGTGCAAAATATATTCCTTGATTTAAAGTGGCATAAAAGAACTTTTTGAACATATCATCATCACTTTGTACAACATCTTCAAAATTATTAGGCAGGCTTTCACTAAAGAAAAAACCAAACATGCCCCCAATAGAAGAAGTTGAAAAGGGTATCCCTTTGGCATTCATAAGATTTTTTGTATGAGTCATTATGTCTGAAGAAGCTTTTTCTAATTCATTAAATGGATTGATGTTGATCAAGGCATCTAACAAAGCAATCCCAGCGCTCATAGCTAGCGGATTTCCTGACAATGTTCCTGCTTGATATATAGGTCCTATTGGAGCAAGTTGGTCCATAATAACTTGCTTGCCCCCAAAGGCACCAACGGGCAGACCTCCACCAATTACTTTCCCAAGAGCGGTTAAATCAGGTTGGATTTTATATATTGCTTGCGCACCTCCAAGATTCACCCTAAAACCCGACATGACTTCGTCAAATATTAGAAGAGAGCCATGAGCGTCACACAATTCTCGCAAGGCATTAAGGAATGATGGATTTCCTGGAATGAATCCCATATTACCAGCAATGGGCTCTACAATAATTGCAGCAAGATCGTCACTTACTTCATTAATAACTTCTGATAGAGCCTCAACATCATTATAAGGACAGCTGTATGTTAGGGCTGCTAACTCCTTTGGTATTCCAGGGGAATCTGGCAAACCAAAAGTAGAGACCCCAGAGCCTGCTTTTACCAACAATGAATCAACATGACCGTGATAACAACCAGTAAATTTAATAATCTTATTTTTACCCGTGAAGCCCCTAGCAAGTCTAATGCAGCTCATGGTAGCTTCAGTCCCAGAGTTAACCATTCTCAATTTTTCCATTGAAGGAACCTGACTCTTGATTATTCTTGCAAGACTATTTTCTATGCTTGTAGGTGCACCGTAACTTGTTCCAAGTTCTAGCTGAGCTTTAATTGCATCTAAAATAATTGGATTTGAATGACCAAGAATCATTGGACCCCAAGAACCTATAAAATCTATGTATTTATTTTCGTCTTCATCTGTCAAAATCGGGCCTTTTGCAGATTTAAAAAAAATTGGCTTCCCATCAACATTTTTAAAAGCTCGAACTGGAGAATTTACCCCACCCGGCATAAGCGATTGAGCTTGCTCAAAAAGTGATTCTGAATTTGTTCTTTTCAAAAGTATTTAGTAAAAGTTTTTTATAGAAACCGAAGATTATGCTGAAGATTGTAACAAATTTCTACTTGGGATTTTTAGAATTTAAAGACAGCAGCAACTATTCCTATAAGCAATAGCAAGACTGGTATCTCGTTAAAAACACGTAACTTGAAGCCGGTCCAATTGTGCGAGCCAGATTTTAGATTTTTGAGAATCTTCCAACAAAAAATTTGGTAG
>Ga0208970_1000671_pt1 | contig 10610 bp, 1 predicted proteins | sample AOAMet2_C49A8_35_2_FD_188078 | JGI IMG/M metagenome (GOLD analysis project Ga0208970, IMG submission 188078) | Ammonia-oxidizing marine microbial communities from Monterey Bay, California, USA - C0912_C49A8_35 (SPAdes) | ecosystem: Environmental > Aquatic > Marine > Intertidal zone | place...
TTCTCTTGCTCTCCCAGTTTCATTATAACATTTTTTATAGTAGAAACAACAGCGCCAGCAACACCCATACCTCTAAGCATACTATCAAGCATGGTATTTAATATTCTTGAGGTTTTTTTCTCTATTTTCTTAGCTTTCTCCTCGTCCTCTTCCTCGTCGTCAAACGCTAGAGCAAACAACGCTGATTGTAAACTAGCAAATATTAAGTTCTGAACAGCTCCGTAATAAAGTATTCTTGATATATGTGTTTTTGCATCACCTCTTCCATTAGCTAAATCTAATATAGCTTTTTTCGTCAACCTCATATACTGCATAGGTGTATTTTGGAAGGCTAATATTATTTTACCTAATATAGAATTTTGTTGTTGCGATAATAAATCCGGTCTAGAGGATTGTTGTGTTTCCTCAGCAATCTCTTGGAAATCTTGAAAAGCCTTAGCCTCAGCCTCAACCTTACTCATGCCTTGTTTTATATACGTTTTAATTCTATTTCTTAAAAACGTAGCACCACCAGAAGCAATAGCAAAACTATCCGCGATTTGCGTAGGTAAAAATCCTTTTTGTAACAAGTAGTTCAGCGCTGTTACAGCTTTGTTAGATGAATTCGCAACAGCTTGCGCCATCTCAGAAGCGTTAACATCATTCTTAAGCCCAGACCTTCTCTGTTTTAGCATGTCTGAATTAAAGATCGTTGCGAAATCTTTCCAGAACTGCGGTTGATTAGCAAACGCTATTCCAGCTTTAAAAATATTATTATCACCCCAGTTTATAAAGTTAACAGAAGATAATGTTTGAAGAACAGCAGATCTCGTATTAAAGAACATGATAGCTCCAACAGAGTTGTTTACCCAGTTTTGAAACTTATTAACTAGTTTATTCTTTCCGTAAGCTCTATTCTTACCAGTTTCCATTCTATAGAGCATATCCTCCATCGCTTCCCTAAAGTTAGTACCATATATAGCTTCTAACTTATTCATGTTTTCTTCGGAGAATATTAAGTCTTTATTCTCTATCCACTCTTGTAAATGTTCTTTTCTACCATCTATACCTGTAGCTGAATCTAGATCAGATAATATATTTCCAACCAACCAACTGTCTGTAGGTTTTACATATCCCTCTGGTCTCTTAGATATCTCCCCAAGCATATCAGCATAAGCTTTAATATCTGGATTAGAATTAACAAACCCTAACATTATAGCTTCATCTTTTTTAGATAAACCAGGAACTTCAAAACCAGCTTTGTTCCAAAGATAAACCCTCATAGCATCACCATGAGTATAATCTTTTAGTGTTGGTAATTTTTTATTCACCTTTCTTCTAACCTTAGGCATTTTCTTTTTAAGAGCTCTATAATCATTAGCAACAGATTGTCTAGACATGTTTAACTCGTTCATACCTCTAGCAAACGGATCTAGTAGTGCTTTTTTGAAGAAAGCCATATCAGCCTCTCCTTCTTTTCCTTTACCTAGAAACTTGTATAACAACCCTTTGAAATCCTCAGCAGAAGGAGGTATAAAGAATGAGTACTTACCTATCTTTTCCCCACGCTTTTTAGCCTTAGCTCTACCAAAAACTTTATCCGCATCAACACCAGCTACTCTTTCTAATATATTATTAAACTCCGGTCCTAATCTTTTGCTGAAGTTAACCCTAGCTTGTTGTACTTTAGATTTAACATCAAACTTATCCAACATATCTTTAACAGCCGTAACGTTTTGCAAAGCGTCATCAGCAAAATAGAAGTCGTTATATCCCTCACCAACCTTGTTGGCCATCCAATCTGCTTTAGCAGACGCTCTAGAATCAGCTAAGCCGGTAATATTTTCTACGGGTATATTTAATCCGTTTGCTTTTAAGAAATCAAATATAGCTTTTTGAGCCGCTGGTGGTCTAGCTGTTAATACAAACATATTTTTAGGACCAAACTTACCTTGAAGTTTTAATGCTTTTTGAAACAATGGAGCTATCTTTCCGTCAACAACTTTGTTAAACTCTTGGAAATCCCACTTGTATCCTAGTTCCGTTAACTCTTCATAAGTACTAGCATATTGTTCTGCGTTTAAAGTTCCAGTGGTACCATCTGGTTTTGTATATCTAATTAAAGAATTACTAGTAGCTAACGTGTCATCAAAATCTAAAACAGTTATTCCTTTAGGTGTTTGAAATGCTGATCTTGATAACTGTATTGCTTTACTAATTTTTTTAGAAGCCATAACTCTAGCCATTGGAGCTGGTAAAACATTTCTAGCGGCCACAAACTCTTGACCCCAACGTTTACCTTTATCCTCAGCTCTAATACTTGTTATAGCTCTCATTTCAGGGTGATACCTAGTGTCGTCTGCAAATAATCTAGCCATTATTTGTTCCATAGTAGCGTCTCCATCAATATATCCTGATTGAACATTAGACTGTCTACCTTGCTTTTTAATAGCAGTATCCATTTTCTTTGGAATTATATTTACTATATAATCCTCAAATAACTTATCTATCTCTTGATCCCATTTTGACTCTGGATTACTCATTATAACTCCAGCCATTCTAGTTACAAGCTCATGTGCTGGTTTAGCATGATCATATTCCAGATCTTTACCCATTCTATCTTTAGCCACATCTAAGGCTCCATCAGCAACACCATACATTAAAGCAGATTTTCTAACCGGAGTTTCCATACCACTACTCATAGCAACCATCTGCATATACAGATCTACTTTACTAAACAAATCTGAATTATCTTTATTTCTTTTTGCCCAGTGTTTCAACTGCCATTTAACAAGTTTTCTAGCTCGCATAACCTGATCTTCCCTAGCTTTCTCAGTAGGCAAAGTCATAGTGCCGTCAGGACTAACTTCTAATTCACCTAAAACAGCTGCGGACTTATCCTTTAGTAATACCGGATTGTAGGGTGTAATAATTTTCCCATCTTTATCTCTAATACTATATTTTTCTATTAACGCTGCTTTGTTTTGTTTTCCATTATTCAGCACTGGGATTATAGGGTTGTTCTTATCCCTAGCATTATTTACAATAGCATTCCAATCCGCTGAATTCCCTACAACCTGCCCTCTTTGGTCACGTATCCTATTTTCTGGATTATACTTTACGTCTCCACCGGGAACAGGTGTATCAAATCTACCATCACCAACCATTGATGCTGAAGCGTACATACCTTTCATTAGTATAATGTTATCCATCATCTCTTGTTCGGTCATGTTGCCAGCTTGTACCTCAGCGTCCATACTAGCTATTTGCGCTGTTATATCTTTTCTAGCTGTATTTATTAAGACCTCACTAGCCTCGTTAGATTGTAAAACATTGGCTCTAGTTACAGGTAGTCCATTCCACTCTTTTAAACCTAATATTTTAGCTGTAATCTTTGCAGCATTTTTCACCCCTTCGAGAAAGTCTTTAGCTATTTTCTCTCCAAGTAAAACTTTTATAGGTGTTTTGTTTTCCTTGTAATTTGTTACCTGCTCTCTTAACTGTAACAAAGCACCTAGTTTAGCACTATTAACGCCTAAGCCTATATCTTTTTTTAATCCTGTTTTTTGAGTTGTTGTTAGAGTAGGAAAAACCTCCCCAAACAATCTGTCAACCTCATCATCGCTAAATATATCTATATTTGGAGCTCTAGCATCTAGTTCAATTAAACCTTTTAGTATTTCATTTCTAAGCTCTGGGTTCTTATTAAACAATTTACTAGACCACATAACTCTACTTATACCATCATATAAAGCAAATTGTGCTGGATCTATCTCTCTAGCAACTTGATTAACTATCATTCTTTCCGTCTCAGCAACTATAGCTCTTACTCTTGCGCTAGTATTATCTGCTTTTTTATACTCGTTCTTGTCTCCTCTTTTTGTTATACCAAAAACACTTAAGAACGTAGCTATATCAACATCACTCCTTTTCTTTTGCACCTCAAGGTTAACTGGTCTTTTAGCCTTTTCTTCTACAACTAATTTACCATCAACAGTTTTAGCTTTAGCCAAAACACTTTTGGTGTAGAAAACATCTTGCATTTCTTGAAGCCCATTTTTCTTAGTAGGTCTTTCTGTCATTAATACAGGTGTTACACCGGTAGACTTACCACCTTGGGTAAATCCTTCTGGTAACATAAGCCACAAGGCAGGTGCGTTTTTAGAAATATAAAACTGAGCGTTTTTAATATCTGTAGCTGTTAAGTTTCCTGGTTTAGGTTTTATACCAAAAAGCTCTTGGGCTTCAGCTAAAGCTACATTTCTTAATTGCTTTATATCTTTACCTCTATATTCAACTTTTAAATTACCCTCTTCGTCCATCAACTTTGATCTAACTGTCTCTGCAAAAGCCTTAGCTTCTGGACCGAGTCTATCTGCTATCTTAAATCTTATAGCTTCTTTTTCTTGTTCTGTACCCTGAATACCTTTCGTTTGTTCTATCTCAAACTTCTTAGCCACAGCCTCTTCAGATAGAGATTGCATTATGTTATTATACTTTGGATCTTTCTCGTAAAACTCAATTAATCTAGCATCGATCAAAGATTTTCCAGTTGGTAATCTATGATTTAAATAAGCACTCACACTTTCGTATGGTTCTCCAGTTACCTTATTAATCATTCTATCTTGATCAAATCCCTCTATAACACCAGACAACCCTCTTTTTTCCGATGTTATAAAATTTAGAGCTATGTCTTGTTTGTCTTCTTTTTCAAAACCTTTTAAACCTTTTAATCTATCGTAGACATTTCCCTCAAATTCATAAGCCATTTGCTGTGCAACCCTCTTTTTCTTAGCTTCTTGCTTAGGATCTGTCCAAGCTGATTTGTTATCTTGATACATCTCATCTACTCTTTGGTAGATTTGCTTTTCAGATTTAACTGTTCTTCCTTCCGTGTCAACCTCTCCACCCTCTTTTTTTTGTAGGTCTTTAGTTAAAAGATCATTACCTAAGCCGTTTATAGCTATCTCTTTCATACCAGCGCTAAACTTACCTTTTGCTGATTCCTCGTTAAAATCTCTTATAAAATTATAAACATCTTTACCGGTTTTTATACTAAAATTCCAACCAAACTTTCTAGCTACTCTTCTGATACCATCACCAATCTTGGTAAACATGTCTTCATTATACTTAACGTATCCCTGTGTTATAGCTTCGGATAATATAGTGAACAACTCCTCATCTTGGCCTTGGACGTTTTCATACCTACCATATTTAGCCTCCACATAACCCTTAAACTGTCTATTGTCTTTTAGTTCTTGTTTTAACAACTTACTCAAACCTTTTACAGCTTGGGGGTTTTTTTGCCAAGTTTCGGCTAAAACAGCATGTAACAACTCATGCTGAGATACCGCAAAGTTACGCTCGTCTTTAGCGGCGTCTTTATCTATAAATATCCTGTTTTGAAAAGAACCATCTTTACCTTTAAACCTAGACATAAACCCAATAGCATCATCCTTTGCCACGGTGTTTTTAAATTTAACATGCTCTTTTGTATAACCGTTCTTTTTGTTAAACCTTCTCCTTCTTTGGTTCTCCGCTTTTACAGCTGCTTTATATCCTTCCGCTGAAGAGTCATAAAACTCAACACCCAAATCTTTAGCCATCTTCTTGTTGTTCTCAAGTAGATTGTTTAAAATAAACTCTTGGTTTATTCTAACAGTTGAATTTTCTATTTTATTATTTATATCAGCTATTTCGCTATTAATATCTTTAACAGTAGAAGCGTCTTGTCCTTCTTTAGATTTAATTAACTGATTTTTTTTGATTATCAATTCTAGTTGATCAGATGAAACTGTCTCTGGAGCAATATTTATAGCCGTTATAATATCGTTAGCATAACTCATTGTCTCGTCTATTTGAGTTAAAGCCTCTTGATATGTTTTAATTTTATCTTTAGCCTCTGGAGAGTTGTCGTTTTGAAGTTCTTTTAGTTTATTACTTAAAACCTCTCTATCAGCTTTTAAACTAGAGACAGCGTCAAATCCTTTGTTTTGAAATTCACTATATATTTTGTCTCTAATGTTTTTATAATCTCTAACAGCTCCAACTGTACCCATTTTACCAGATAAAAAGAAAGTACCAGCAATAGTCTGTCTTTGAACCTCCATGTTAAACAGCTCTGAAGAATGACTAGCTAACATCGTTGATTTTACTATATCAGTCATAGCAAGTTCAAATTCTTCTTCCCCAAACTCTTTAGCCATGTTTTTTGTAAACGTAAACATTGCTTGTGATATAGCTTTTTTGTTAGCTGCGGTTTTTAGGTTTGAAACAAAATTGGTTAATATGTTCTGCCCTATTTTACTTCCCAGAAAATTACCGTCCGGCATTATCGCTTGAGATATACCAGTGGCTAAACTCATTCCACTAGCATAAGCCTGGGCTTGCAGTGGGTCTAAACCAAGGTGATTAGCTTCTACTATTGAGTCAACATATTGAACTCTAAACGTAGCTTTTGTCATAGCTATAGCAGCTCTACCTTTTTCGTTAAGGATAAACTTTTTGTTCAGTGTATTTAATATAGTACCACTAGTTAACTTTTTATATTTCATTAACGAACCACCACTAGAAACCATTTTTCTTTTAGTAGCCATACTAAGGGCTTTTGGTGCTGATTGAGCTATTATTAAAGAATAAGGCAACATCTCCGCTACTGTCTTTGTAACTGAGTGAGCATTAAGATTCCATGTTACTGGATCAAAAAATTTAGCTATCGTACCCTCTTTTTTAGATTTTATTCCAGTTGTTATCTTCGAACTAGCGTCCTTAGATATAGGCACTATGTGACCACCCATAATCTTACCAAACACATCATAAACAGCATTATCTAAACCATAGCTTGGGTGACCATCATACATCTCTCTAGCCTTACTACCAATAGCTAAACCACCTATACCAGCCCAAATGTAAGGATTTCTCATAGCAACGTCCATAGCTTTTTTCTTAGCGTAAGCGTCGGCAAACGTAAGCCCAACGTCAAAAACCTTACCAACAACAGGTATTTTAACTATACTTTCTCGCCATTTCTCTAAATCATCTGTTGACTTGAAGTTGTTGTCAATAGCGTTGGTTGCTACATCCCATCCCAAGTCGGCTATTAATTTTTCTCTTTTTAAATTTTGATTATTTAAAAATGTATTTAACTCTGACTCTTGTCCTTCTAATATTTTTCTTTTATTATCTAAAGCAGCGATACCATTATTTATAGCTTCTCCTTTTTTTCTTAACTCAATAAAAGTTTCGTCGTTCTCTAGTGAGTTAGCCTCGTGTTCTTTTGTGTTAGCTGATAACATTCTATGCTTTTCAACTAAAGCATTGTAAGCTGCAACATCTTCTTCAGATGTTATTTGATCGACTGGACCCATAGCCTTAAATTCAGCATCTAAATCATCCCATTCTTTTTCTAAAGTTGCTGTTCGCTGGTTATATTGTTCTCGTTTTTCTTGATACTTACCCTCAGCCATATCAGACTCCCATTGATCAATAGCACCCTGAAGATCATTTGATTCTGTGTTAAAGTTTGTGACTAGTTTTTTGTAATCAGCTTCTTGAGCTAAGTACTCGTCATCCTCGTCATTTATAATTTGTGTCTCATTCAACATTACTTGAGTCGCAGCGAGTTTTTTTATATTATCTTTTTCCTCGTTGTTTAATCCAACAAGCAACTCTATCGGCCCTAACGCTCCGGTATTTCTAGGATCAGTTAATTTTGGATGGTGCTCCGCCAAAACATCTAATATAGCTTTTTTAACCTTTTCTTCATGATCTCCAAAGTCAGATTTTTCAGTTTTAAAATCGCTCCAAGGCATGAGGTTGCTAATATTGTCGTCCTCTTCGTTTAATAAGATTTCGCTTACTATTCTGTTGTCCCAATCGTTTTGCCATTTTGCGTCTTTCAATTGTGGATCTAAACTTTCTATTTCCTCTAACATCCCATTCCAAATATCGTCTTTAGCTTCATTTGTGTTTGCTAAAATACCAGTCTCTGGATTATTAGGATCCATCTTAGCTTGACCATCACGCCACTTTTCCCACTCCTCTCTAGTTTTAAAATACTCGTGAGGTTGTCTACCCGCTTCAGCACTTAACCGCTGCAGTATAGTTGTTTCGTTTTTAACCTTTCTAGCTTTAATGTATTTAGATCTACCCTCGTGCCCATCACCACTTTTATCTGTAGTGTTAACATAGAGATTGTTTGGATCTTGATCTATAGCTCTTTGTTTGTAAACCCAAGGTTTTTGGACTGGACTACCAAACAACATCTCTTCACCACTAGGAAGTTTTACTAAAGAATTAGTATTTTCCTCCTTTAAAGCCTCGTTAGTTTTTTGTATTTGAAGTAGTTTAGCTTGATGCTTGCTTAGCGTTGATTGATCTGTTAATCTTAATTTCTCACCCTCAGTAAGAGTATGATAAATCTTTGGATCATCTTTTACTTCGTCCCATGTTACGGCTTTACCACCACGCATTACGGGTGTTGTTTTTGAGACTATACCACCGTTTTTTTCAGCTTCACTTTTAGCTTGAAACAACCTTGCCTCTTGTGTTTTTTTAATATAACCGTTGAGTTTCTTTAAATAATTTGGATCGTCTTTTCTTATTGTACTGGAGATTCCAAACTCATTAGTAAGTCTAACATGGTCATTACGGCCAGGAAGATCTAACTTATCGTCATCATCTGGGCCTTCTACGGTTATATTGTTGCTATTGATAATATCATTACCCTGTAGATTTTCAACAATAGTGTCCTCACTGTCATCAAAAAAGTTTGATATCTTCTTCGAGATTCTTCCCTTTGTTTCTTGTGTCCCAAATAAATCAGCTTCAACTAAAGGAGCACCGTTATCATATTGATCTTGTAGATCAGCTATATCAACGGTTTCGGTTTTTTTCTCTTTAACCTCGTCTTTGTTAATTTCTTTCTCATTAACTTTATTAGCATCCCAAACACTTTTCTCTTCCTTCTTTTCACCTTCATGCGCTTTTAAATGCTCCTCTTGTACTAGAGTATCATGTAAAGCTTCATCGGCTTTCTCGTTATGCTTTAATGGTGACGCTTTCTTTAACATACTAGTTCTTTGGATTTATAGTCTGTGGCTCTTGTTCTTTTATACTAACAACCTCTTCTTGCTCTACATCTTTCATGTAGTCAACAACATCTTTGTTTTGCATCCAGATTGCTACTTGATTAACAGCATCACTAGTTACATATTGTTTACCATCAAACATAAATATTGGATCTCCAGCTGTTTTAGCTTTTTCTAACTCTTCTTTAAATCTACCTAAGTTTATTTTAGCTTTATTAAGCTGTATGTTGTGTAACCAATCTTCAGTGAAACCAAATTGTTTAGCCCAAGCATTCCAAACTTTTTTAGTATAATATTCAATCACTAACTCTCTTAGTAAATCTATATTGAAATAATCACTGTCTTGATTAGTAAGAGCATCGATCAAACTAGCTCTATCAATCTCATCAAGAATACCATCTCTATTCTCGTCATGTTCAGCTAAATCAAAATGATTGTAGTCTATGTATTCTAGAGCCTCGTGGTTATATAAGTGCTCTTTAAAAGTACTACCATCGCTAAGCATATCATCTAAAGCAAAAGCTAGTACCGTGTTTTTCTCAGCAAACAATTTATTCATCTGATAAGATATATCACCTATATTCAAATCAGGAGTATCATTGTTGGCCATAGCCTCCATAGCTAGATCTGATTGTTCTTTTCTAATGTTTTGCCACTCTAAAGCTCTATCAAACGGTGGTACGAATAAATCTTTGTTACCCTCTTTAAAGTTAACATAAACCTCGTTACCAGCATAATCCTGAACAACACCATAAGCCTCATTCTCTCTAATAGCTCTATTGTAAAAGTCTACCATCTCAGCTTTTATATGTTTCTTTGATCCAAACTCAACCCTTAACTCTGGGTTTAAGGTATATAGTTGGTCTGATATAGATATTTGTTGTCTAGAACAACCTTTAGATAATTGAGGTTCTTTACCTTCACCACCAAACATGTTGTCAGCATACTCACCTTTCATTTCCTTGATGGCATCTATCTCTTGTTTCATCATTTTAACAGCACCAAAAGCTTTGTCTCTATCCTCTGGTTTGTTAGCTTTTACAGCGTCAGAGTACTCCTTATATAGTTCTTTACATCTTTTTCTTATCGGATCCATAAAAGCAGGTCCCAACTGTGTGTCAGCACCAGTACCTAATGATAATTCATGAGTCTTTCTCAATGCAATATCTTTTTCTAATCTATCGCCATATTTTAATGCTACCTGTTCTTCCTCGTAGACCTTCCTAGCTTTATATGCTTTTTGATCGGCTTCCCATTTTAAAATAGCCGCGCCAGTGTCAACAAGCATTTGTTGCTTCATTTGTTCTTGCCCCTCTGGTGTTTCTTGATTCTCCGCCATATTATATTACTTTGTTTAATTCTAACATGTTAACATCGATTTTGTCATACATAATTCCATAGTGGCCATCTTCCATTACACAAACCGCGTCTGTTCTATTTAAATCTAATAAATCTTGAGCTATAGCTCCAGACCAAGACTGCTTATATCCTTTGTAGTTGAAAGAGTATATAGGTATACCCGATGGAGACATACCAATTTGT
>Ga0208970_1000676_pt1 | contig 10506 bp, 7 predicted proteins | sample AOAMet2_C49A8_35_2_FD_188078 | JGI IMG/M metagenome (GOLD analysis project Ga0208970, IMG submission 188078) | Ammonia-oxidizing marine microbial communities from Monterey Bay, California, USA - C0912_C49A8_35 (SPAdes) | ecosystem: Environmental > Aquatic > Marine > Intertidal zone | place...
AACTAAGTTTTCTTCAGCAACAAATTTTGATACTAAGTCAATTACAATTAAGAAAAATATAACAAGATATCCTTGTTTGATACTAAGCAAATCTTCTATCCTCTCCTGGGCCATCTAGGTTTTCTACACATCTGTTACATAATTCTGGGTGCTTGTTATCAGAACCAACTGATTTATTTCTGTGCCAACATCTCACACATTTTTCTGCAGATGATTTAGATATAGATATATTGAGAGTATCTCCTTGTAGAAGGATGCACTCAGAAACTATTAAAAAGAAATGCATTTCTGATTCAAACTTATTCGCTAAGTTAAAGTCATCAGCATTAAGAATTAACTCAATTGATGCATCCAATGAACCCTTTATAATTCCAGCAGCTCTAGACTCTTCAATTCTTTGATTAACTTCTTCTTTTATCTCTAGAATTCTCTTCCAATCTGTACTTGAAAGATCGCTATTAAAACTTTCTAAATCTTTTAAGGTTGTTAAAAATACTGAGTCTGCCTCTGCCAAAAGAAAATCATTGCCTTGCCAAATCTCCTCAGCTGTAAATGATAAGACAGGCGAGATTAATACGACGAGCTGGTTAATGATTAACTGCATTGCAGTTTGAGCAGATCTTCTTATTTCAGAATCTTGTTGAGTGGTGTATTGCCTGTCTTTGATAATATCTAGATAAATGCCGCCTAATTGATTCACGCAAAAATTATGTATTCTTTGGATAACTTGATGATATGAATATGCTTTATATAATTCTTTTACATCCTCTTGCAAAATAGCAAGTTCATGCAAAACCCATTTATCTAGTTCAAGTAAATTGTTTAACTCAATAGAATCCTGACTTGCATCAAAGTCATTGATATTTCCCAATAAAAATCTAAAAGTATTTCGGATTCTTCTGTATTGGTCTGAAACCCTTTTAAATATTTCATCAGAAGCAACCATTTCACTTCTAAAATCAGTTGAAGCGATCCACAGCCTTAAAATATCAGCGCCCAATGTATCCCAAATTTTTTGAGGTGAAATAGTATTACCTAAAGACTTTGACTGTTTTCTACCTTCATCATCAACTACGAATCCATGAGTGAGAACTGAATGGTAAGGAGCCATGCCATTTGTTGCAATCCCAGTAAGTAGGGACGATTGAAACCACCCCCTATGCTGATCTGATCCCTCTAGATAAAGGTCTGCAACCACATCTGCACCATATAACTTATCTAAAACACACATGTGAGTTACACCTGAGTCAAACCAAACATCCAAGGTATCAAAAACCTTGGAATAGGACTCGGCATCATCAATCAAGGAATCAAGACTTAAATTATCCCAACCCTCGATACCCTCCTTCTCTATAACATCTGCAATTTGATTGAAAAGCAGATTCTGTTTGGGATGAATCTCGCCTGTTTCATTATGTATAATTAAGGTAATTGGAACGCCCCAATTTCGCTGTCTCGAAATGCACCAATCAGGGCGATCCTTAAGCATTGAAAGAATGCGTTCCTCTCCCCAGCTGGGCTCCCAGTTAACATCTTTAACTGCGTTAACTGCTCCATCACTGAGACCAGACCTCTTCATTGAGATAAACCATTGTGGGGTTGACATAAAAATGACCGGTGATTTATGTCTCCAACAATGCGGATATGAATGATCATATTGTTGATTAGCAAGTAATGCGTTATTGTCCTGTAATAACTCTATGACAATCGGATCTCCTTTCTTGGTACTTAAGCCGCTTAATGGTCCGTATTCTTCTTTAAAAATGCCTCGATTATCCAAAGCTTTTACTGATTCAAGATCATTCTTTATACAAATAAAGTAATCATCCAACCCATGCGCTGGAGCAGTATGCACACAACCTGTTCCGCTATCAGTGGTAACATGATCGCCGTGCAATAACTGTGATTCCCTTTCATACAATGGATGAGCCATTACGATCTCAGTAATTTCTTTTCCTGCAACTGATCCAAGAATATCTAACTCTATACCCCATCTATGAGAGCATTCATCTACTAGCTCTTTTGCAATAATAAAATTGTCTTTATCCCCTCTTACAAAAACATACTCAATATCTTCATTGATACATACAGCAACATTTGATGGGATGGTCCATGGAGTTGTCGTCCAGATCACGAAATATACTTCTTCAACTTTATCAACTTGAAATGTTGAACAAAGCGACTCAATAGATTTAGGTAACACTTTAAACTTCACATCAATAGAATGAGATTGCTTATCCAGATACTCTACTTCAGCTTCAGCTAAAGCTGATCTGCAATCCATGCAAAAATGGACAGGTTTTTCTCCTTGCTCAAGATGCCCATTAGCAATAATTCTTCCTAATGCGCGAACAGTATCTGCCTCAAAACTTTTATTTAATGATAGATACGGATTCTCCCAATCACCCAATACTCCCAATCGAATAAAATCTTTTCTTTGCTTATCAACCTGAGACTGCGCATATTCTCTGCAAGCTTTAATAAATGATTTTTTATCTCTAACAAGATCACTGCCCTTTCCATGTTTTTTTTCAACATTTAATTCAATCGGCAAACCATGACAATCCCAACCAGGAACATATGGTGCATCTTTGCCAAGCATGCTTTGAAATTTTATTGTAATGTCTTTAAGAGTTTTATTAACGGCATGGCCTAAATGAATATCTCCATTAGCATAGGGAGGTCCGTCATGAAGAATAAACTTTTCCTTGCCAGCATTTTGCTCTCTAATTTTTTGATAGAGCTGAATGGAGTTCCAAAATTCTAATATTTCTGGCTCTTTTTTTGGCAAACCAGCTTTCATCGATAAATCAGTTTCAGGGAGATTTAAAGTATCCCGATATTCTTTACTCATAGAGAATTATTCCAGTATTTCTTTAGCTTGAGATATGTCTTGAAGAATTTGTTCTTTCAAAAGATCAATGTTATCAAATTTCTTCTCATCACGAAGTTTATTTTTGAATTCTACAGTCAATCTTTGACCATATATAGACTCACTGAAATTAAATATATGAATTTCAAGAACAGGTTTAGACCCGTCTACTGTTGGTCTGATGCCCATATTTGCAATTCCATTGAACGACTCACCCGCCAAAGAACACTTAACCGCATAAACGCCAGCTATAGGAAGTCTTTGTTTTGGTATCCAAAGATTTGCCGTAGGCACGCCAATAGTTCTGCCTAATTGCTTTCCATAAACCACTTTCCCGGAAAACGTATATGGACGCCCAAGTAATTGTGCGGCCAGTTCAAACTTGCTCTGCAACAGAGCCTCTCGTATTCTAGTAGAGCTTATCCTTAAACCATCTCTTGAGACTGTTTTATTGGCAATTACTTCTGTTCCGTTGCTCTTGCCCCAATTTTTTAATAGCTGAAAGTCACCAGCTCGCTCTGCTCCGAATCTAAAATCATCCCCAATGATTAAATGTTTTAAGTTAAGTTGAGCCAGAACATCATCAAGAAAACTTTGTGGAGTCATTGTTTTTAAGGATTTATTAAATTGAAGAAAAAATGCAAAGTCTATACCAAAATTTTTTAGCAACTTTACTTTTTCTCTCCATGGACAAATTCTTGGAGGTGCTGAAGAGTTTTCATCTTTAGCTGCAAAATACTCAGATGCATGCGGCTCTGTAAAAAAAACTAAAGATGCGCTTGAGCTTTCCCTTGCCTTATCTTTTACTTGGTTCAGGATTGCCTGATGCCCAAGATGTAAACCATCAAAATTTCCAATAGTTCCACTCATTGACTGATTGGGAAACTTCCTATTAAAAGTTTCTATGTTTCCTATTCCTCTAATTAAGTACATTATTTAAAATCAGCTGGCCTAACACCTAATAAAAAACTGGCTCCAAAATAAATTATTAATGAGCCAATGAGAGCAGTAACTAGATGCAAAAACCTTTGAGCTTGACTCAATAATTCAAAATTAAAATATTGATTAAAAATTAATAAAAAAGATATCAAAGCAATACTAGCTATCAACACATTTAACGAGAAAGTACTTAAAATTCCAGAAAAAGAAATTAGTCCATCTCTTTTTAAAATAAGACTTAAAATTATTACGCTTACCATTGCGGAAATAGAACTTGCAATTGCTAAGCCAAGATGCCCTAAACCAAAATAAAATGCTAATAGGTAATTCATAAATACATTTATCAATAAACTTAAAAATGCTATCAACATAGGAGTTTTGGTATTTTGCCTAGAAAAAAATGCCGGAACCAATACTTTCATAGCCATAAAAAAAGGCAATCCAAATGAAAAGCCTATCAAACTTAAGCTGGCCTGCTGCACATCATTCCACAAAAAAGCCCCTCTTTGAAAAATAGTGGATAGAAGTGGAGATGCAAATAAAGCCAATCCGATTAACGAAGGGATAGCTAAGAAAAAAACTAATTTAAAAGCATGCTCAAGTTGTTCAGTATAAGCTTGAACCTCTTTTTGAGAATATGCCTTCGAAAGACTGGGCAAAAGAACAGTCCCAATAGCAATGGCAAATATTCCCATTGGGAATTGTATTAGTCTATCTGAAACATATAGCCAAGTTGGACTGCCCGTAATTAATAAAGATGCAAAAATAGTATCAATTAATAAATTTATTTGAGCTATGCCTCCTGCAAGAATAGCTGGAAGAATAAGAACAAAAAATTTTTTGACGCCAGGATTTTGAAAGTCAATTTTTGGTACAGGGATTTTTTTAATCGTTGCCAACGGCGCAATCTGAAAAAGTAATTGGAGAAATCCTGCTAGAAGTACCCCCCAAGCAAGAGCCATAACTGGTATATCTATTTTTGGAGCAACTAGCCATGCCGAACCAATTAAACTCAAATTGAAAATTAAAGGAGTTATTGCGGGAATAGAAAATTTATTGTGAGAATTTTGAATACCTGCCGCAAAAGCAACCAGAGAAATTAATGCAAGATAAGGAAACATAATCCTTAAAAGGCTAATAGCTAAATCCTGTTTTTGTATATCAAAATAAAAACCTGGAGCAAATATCAAAATAAATATTGGTGCAAACAATAAAGCCAAGACCGTAAATATAAAGAGTGCTGAGAGTAAAATACCAAATAAAGCATTTAGAAAATCTTGACTACCCTTATCATCTTTACTGCCTAAATACTCGGAATAAATTGGAATAAAAGCTTGGCTAAATGCACCTTCGGCAAAGAACTTTCTAAAAACATTAGGAATTTTAAGTACAACTACAAAAATATCATGAAATATACTTGCTCCAAGGAGATTGGTTGTAAAGATATCTCTTATTAAACCAGCCACTCTTGAAATAAAGGTCCAACCACCTACCTTAATGGTCGAGAACAAATTTAGATGAGAAGCAGTTTTGTTGGTCACTTAATTTGAAGATGTGTCTTTTTCAAAATCTATAGCAGCAGAATTGACGCAATACCTCAAACCAGTAGGCTGTGGGCCATCTGTAAAAACATGACCAAGATGCGCATCACACTTTGAACATCTAATTTCTGTTCTAACTCTTGAAAGGGAATGATCCTCTAATTCATTAATTTTTTCGTCATTTGCAGCTTCATAAAAACTAGGCCAGCCACAACCTGCATCAAACTTTGTTTCAGATTTAAATAGCGTCTCACCACAGCAAATACAATTATAAACTCCATCCTCAACGTGATCCCAATACTGACCTGTGAAAGGTCGCTCTGTTCCACTTTCCTGAGTTACATAATAAGATTCAGGTGAAAGCTCATTTCGCAGTTGCTCTTTTGATTTCTTAGACATATGTATAAATAGAATTTCTCTTAGTGTAAGTATAATCCATACAAGCGTTTTCTAAACTATGATTTAATCTCCCAGTTTCTTACCCAATATATAAAAGCTGTATCTATTAAAGCTATCAAAATCTTGATGATATATTTCGCCATAGAGATGGCGAATGCTTGGGTAAATGTTAAATCTGTAGCAAGAACCCAGGTGAACTGATATATCAGAGTATCTATTAGTTGGGATGCCATGGTAGAAAGATTATTTCTAAGCCATAGTTTTTTTCCATTGGTTAAGTTTTTAAGGTAATGAAAAAACCATACATCAAATCTTTGACTCACAAGATATGCAGTTAAGGAACCAATAATAAAAATTGGTGAATAAAATGCTAGCACTGAAATAGCATCATGGACCTCTGCAGCTGAACCAGTTAAGTCGGAAGGAAGAAACTTGGTACTAAGCACTAAGGTGAGCATGACTGCTATGTTTGCAACAAATCCAAGCATGACTGCTCGATTGGCTTCATCCTTCCCAAATTTTTCATTTAAAAGATCTGTGGCAAAGTAAATACCTGAATATAAAATCGCTCCCATGCTTACATTAAACTGCATACCAAATAGAGTTAATTCACTTACTTTCCCACCCTGAAGATTTCCAAGGACTATTCCAAGTATTACGGCGCAATACAAACCATACTTACCAAAGAATCTATATAGAAAAATAGCTAGTGATAAATCGTACAAAACAACCAATAACCATAAAGTTTCTTGGTTTAGATTGATAAATAGACTGTCCATTTGGGAATCATTATTACATATAAATTTGTGTTATTAGGTTACATTAATGGATGACGAAAGTTAGAATTATTAGAACATTAAATATAAAAAGAGAGATAAATGAGTGAACTAGGTTTTTATAGATTTGCGAATACACACCCAGATGAGATTGCTATTGTTGAACCATCTGAGAAAATTTGGACAAGAGGTGAACTACTAGCAAAAACCAATCAATTAACGCATGCATTAAAAGAGTTTGGGGTTAAGAGTGGAGATGTGGTGGCAACTGTATTACCCAACTCAGTTGAATACTACATAGCGTACTTGGCTTGTGCACAATCAGGTTTTTACATGGTGCCAATCAATTGGCATTTAGCTGGACCGGAGATAGCATACATTCTCGAAGACTCCGGAGCTAAGGCATTCATTGCATCTGGCGAAGTGCCTGCTATGGAAGAGGCTTGCCAAAAAGCAGTTTCAGCTATTAATTTTCCCGAGCAAGGATGTATAAGTACCACCCCAATGAGTGGCTTTATTCATATGGATGAATTTATAGGCACTCAACCAACTTCTAATCCAGATGAAAGAACTGCAGGTCAAGTGATGAACTATACATCCGGTACAACTGGAAAACCTAAAGGTGTAAAACGTGCATTAATTCCTGGAGATCCTGATGATGTTTTGAGTATGTTTGCAATGATACTTAGTTTCTTTGAAATTCAACCCCAAGAAAATAACGTTCACATTGTTGGATCACCTTTGTACCACACTGCAGTCCTTGTCCACTCTTCGGCAGCTTTGCATTATGGACATTCTGTTGTGTTGATGGAAAAATTTGACGCGGAGCAAATGCTTTATCTGATTGATAGATACAAGGTTACAACTAGTCATATGGTTCCAACTCAATTTCATAGATTGTTACAGCTACCCGATGAAATCAGAGCGAAATATGATTGCTCATCAACTCGGGCCATGATTCATGCTGCAGCACCCTGCCCAATTCATACAAAACAAGCAATGATTGAATGGTGGGGAAATTCTATATGGGAATATTATGCTGCCACAGAAGGTGGAGGAACAGTTGTCGATGCTGATTCATGGTCTAAGTTTCCTGGAACAGTTGGCAAAGCATGGCCTGGAGCTGAAATCAAAATCATTAACGATGACGGAACTGAGGCTAAACCGGATAATCAAGGCACAGTCTTTATGAAACTTGGTGAAGCAACAAAATTTGAGTACAAGGGCGATCAAGCAAAAACAAAGAAAGAGAGACTCATTTTTGATGATCAGGTTTATTTTACTGTTGGTGATATTGGATATTTAAATGATGAAGGATATTTATTTTTATGTGACAGAAAAATAGATATGATTATTTCTGGCGGAGCCAACATATATCCAGCTGAGATTGAGAGTGCTTTCCTCATGCATCCTGCTGTTGCTGATGTAGCTGTATTTGGAATTCCTAACGAGGAATGGGGGGAAGAGGTTAAGGCGGTTGTAGAACTTAATCAAAGTTTTGATTCTTCTAATGAATTGCTTGCTGAATTAATGAATTTTGCTCAGGAAAATCTTGCAAAAATGAAGCTACCAAGAAGTATAGATTTTATTGAAAAGCTCCCAAGGGATGAGAATGGCAAGCTATACAAAAGAAGATTAAGAGATCCCTATTGGGAAAATCACTCTTCAAACGTCTGATGGAATTTAATGCTGCTGACATATTTGAAGGAGTTGTAGATAGAATTCCCGACAGAGAGGCAGTTGTGCTTGGGTCAACTCGTTTAACCTATCAAGAGTTAGATGCAAGAACAAATAAAGCAGCAAACGCACTGAAAAAACTTGGAATAAAAAAAGGTAGTCATATAGGAATTTATGCTTTTAACTGCATAGAGTGGTTAGAGGTGATGCTTGGAGCATATAAGTTATGTGCAATTCCCATTAATATTAACTACAGATATGTTGAAGAAGAGCTTAAGTATCTTATTGATAACGCTGATATGGAAGCTGTTTTTTATCACAAGCAGTTTGGCGCAAAGCTCAATAATATTAAAAATGATCTACCCATTTTAAAAGATTTTATTTGCATAAATGATGGTTCTAATGCTGAAGTCATTGAAGGAAGTTATGATTTTGAAGCTCTGATTTTAGATCAAGACGATTCTAGACTAAGTGTTGAAAGATCAGGGGATGACAAATATATACTTTATACAGGCGGTACTACTGGGATGCCGAAGGGAGTGGTCTGGCGTATGGAAGACGTCTTAATGACACTCGGTGGAGGCATAGATGCGGTAACCGGAGAAAAATATCCCACACCTGAAGCTTTTGCAGATAAATGCTTGCAAGACCAAACAACTGCTCTTGCATTAGCTCCATTAATGCATGGTGCTGCTCAATGGCAATCATTTAATGCTTTCTTTTCAGGATGGAAATTTATAATTAATGATCAAATTTCATTTGATGCGGATTATATTTGGGAAATTATTGCTAAAGAAAAAGTAATGAACCTAACTATCACAGGTGATGCTATGGGAAGGCCTCTATGCGATGCGCTGCCCTCTGCACTGGAAAAGGGTTTAGACCTATCCTCATTATTTGTTCTAGCAAGCACTGCTTCTGTTTTCAGTGCATCTATTAAAGATACCATCCTGGAATATCTACCTAATCTTTTCCTCATAGATGCTGTTGGGTCCTCTGAGACTGGAGCAACTGGCGTAAATATACATACGAAAGATGGAAAATTAAAAGACTCTGGCGGAGGCCCAAAATTTACAAAGCCTAATTTTAGTGAAATTTTAAATCTTGAAACTTTAGAAGTTGTTCATCCTGATGACACAGAAACAATTGGATATTTAGCAAGGAAAGGCCATGTGCCTGTTGCTTATTACAAAGATAAAGAAAAATCTGAAAAAACATTCATTGAAGTTAGTGGAGAAAGGTATTCAATACCTGGAGATATGGCTAAATATGAGGAAGATGGTCAAATGACTTTGCTGGGTAGAGGAAGTGTTTCCATAAATTCTGGTGGAGAGAAAATATTCCCAGAAGAAGTTGAAATGGCTCTTAAGGCTCACCCAAATATCTTTGATTGTCTTGTTGTTGGTGTGAAAGATGAAACATGGGGACAAAAAGTAGTAGCTGTAATTCAAAGAAGAGAAATGGTTGAGCTGTCGATTGAGGAAATAAAAGAAAGCGCCTCAAAATACATAGCCAGTTATAAGATGCCGAAAGAAATAGTGTTTTCTGATTTAATTGAAAGAGCTCCATCAGGCAAACCGAATTATCAATGGGCTCAAAACCTTGCAAACTCAAAACTAAAGATAAAATAAATATGAGAATAGAAACCTACATACCTGGCTTATCAAAAAATACTATCGAGATAGTCAAACATGCAGAATCTCTAGGGTATGATGCGCTTGTTTCAGGGGAGCTAAATAATGAGCCTTTCCTTCCTGTTCTGCTTGGATTAGAACATTCCAAAAAAATGATTGTTAGGACTGGATTAGCTATAGCTTTTCCAAGGAGCCCTATGACAGTTGCAAATATGGGCTGGGACTTGCAATCATTCAGTGATGGTCGTTTTCAACTTGGCTTAGGAACTCAAGTTAAAGGGCATAATGAAAGAAGGTTCAGCGTACCTTGGTCTCCACCTGCACCAAGAATGCGAGAATATATTCTTGCCGTCAAAGCCATTTGGAATACATGGAAAACTGGAGAAAAATTGGACTTTCAAGGCGAGCACTATACCCATACTCTTATGACTCCAATGTTCACTCCGCCACCTATGGATTGCGATGTACCTCCAATTTATGTTTCGGGTCTTGGACCTGGAATGGCAAAAATCGCTGGTGAAGTAGCTGACGGATTATTACTTCATCCAATGTGCTCTCCAAAATATATTAATGAAATTATTTTGCCAGCTGTGATTGAAGGTGCAAAAAAATCTAATAGAGATCCCAAAAAATGTGAATTACTTTGGGGTGGATTCATTGCAACCGGA
>Ga0208970_1000677_pt1 | contig 10488 bp, 11 predicted proteins | sample AOAMet2_C49A8_35_2_FD_188078 | JGI IMG/M metagenome (GOLD analysis project Ga0208970, IMG submission 188078) | Ammonia-oxidizing marine microbial communities from Monterey Bay, California, USA - C0912_C49A8_35 (SPAdes) | ecosystem: Environmental > Aquatic > Marine > Intertidal zone | place...
CATTGAAATCAATTAATTCAAATAAAATACTTAAAAAAAATATAATGAGGGAAGCTGCTGGTTTACATGGAGATCTACCTAGGCTCTTACAGGGTAAATTAATCTAGACTGCGCGCTTCACTTATTATAAGAATCGGAATCCCGTCACGAATTGGAAAAGCCAAATTAACATTTTTGGATATTAATTCCATATGCTTTTTATCATAATGAAGGGTGCCATGCGATATTGGGCAAACGAGACCTTCTAACATTTTAATATCTGGGAATTCTTGTTCCACTTTATTGGAGTCCTCCAGTATCTCCACCATGCAATGAAAATTCCATCAATGTTGATATCATAACTCGCCTGCTGCATAAGTTATCTGATTCCAGTAATGCTTGTTTTTCTTCTATATTAAAAGGGCATAACATTGACAAAGAATTGATAAGCAGCTCTTCATCTGCATCTCTGAGTGATTCCCAATCTGTTTTTAAGCCCGTGACAGAAAAATACTTTTTCAACAAATTGAAAAACTTGTCTCTATCAAAATCTTCGTCCAGGCTGTCGCCAGTTTCATCATCCGTAAAATTTTCCCAATTTATATTTGCTTTTATAAAAGGGCTGAAGCTCTCAACAAAACTATCTATCTTAAATCTTGAAACGCCTGATAACGTAATCATATATCTACCATCATCTGTTTCAGAGAAACTGCTTATTCTACCAGCGCACCCTATCTTGTGTAATTCATTATCATTATTTGAATTGCTTTGAAGAGGCTGAACCATTCCGATTAGGCGCGATGGCGATTTTAATGCCTCATCAAGCATTTCCAAGTATCTTGGTTCGAAAATGTGCAATGGTAGCTTTGATCTTGGTAAAAGCAAAGCCCCAGGCAACGCAAAGATCGGTATCGTGTTAGGTAGGTCAAATTTTCTTTTCATGATTGTAATCTAGAACAATTTACAAATTAAGCAAAGATAATTGAACTTAGTTTTCGTCGCCCCTTTAATGCCAATGAATCATTTGCATTCATTGAATCTAATAATTTTATTAACTGTAATCTTGCAGAGCCTTCATTCCAATGAAGGTCCTTTTTTAGAATTTCCAGCAATAACTCAATAGCCTCCTCTGCATTACCTTTTGAAAACAGAGAAACAGCTAATTCCATTCGAGCTTGATGATTTTCTGGTTGATCTAAAACTAGTTGCCTCAACTTAGAAGTATCCCCATAAGACTCAGCCTGAGATGCCAATTCAACTTGAGCTTTAACGGGGATTAACTCTTTTTTGCCCACAATATCTCCTGGAAGGTTTAAAATAAATTCTTGAGCCTTATTTAACTCACTCAAACCCAAATAGCTTTTTACCACCCCAGCATACGCTTTCGTAGTTTTTGCATCTTGGTCAATAATCGCCAAAAAAACCTCTAAAGAATCAGAAAATTCACCATCTTCCAACATTTTTTCCGCCATTTCTAACGCAGACTCCAACCCTTCATCAGCATTATTATTTGGTCCTAAAGAAATTACTTTTTTAACAAAATCCTTAATCTCAGATGGCGTTTTTGCCCCTTGAAAGCCATCTACAGGCTGACCATCAACAAATGCGAATACTGCTGGAATTGACTGTATTCGCATTTGCTGTGCAATTGATTGATTCTGGTCAATATCAATTTTCACCATCTTTACTTTTCCAGAATGGTTATTTATTTCAGCCTCAAGAGCTGGTCCCAAGCTCTTGCATGGTCCACACCAAGGTGCCCAAAAATCAACAATAACCGGCTGATTTTTACTTGCCTCCACAACATCGTCCATGAACGTTGATTCTGAACCATCGGTAACTAATTGATCGTTTTGTTTCTTTTGCATTAGGTCCATAATACTTATCTCCAATTTTTTCTTAATGGAATAAGTGTTCCATTAAAAAGCTTCAAGTCCAATGCTAAGGTTTGCCAAAGCCAAATCAGAAAGTTATGTTACCCAAGAACTGAAATTATTGGTGCGTGATCAGAAGGCTTATCCCACCCCCTCACATCTCGCAAGACCGAATTTTTAAAATTCATTTCTTTCAAATCTGAGGTTACCCAAATATGATCAAGCCTTCTTCCTTTATCTGCAAGGCTCCAATCTTTTGATCGATAGGACCACCACGAATAAAGTTTTCCATTGGGTTTGTTCTTTCGAAAAACATCAATCCAATCACCAGACTTTTTAACTTCAAGTAATTTATCAATTTCCAATGGTGTGTGTGAAACCACTTTTAACAATTTTTTGTGATCCCAAACGTCATCCTCATCTGGCGCAATATTTAAATCTCCCACTAATATTGCCTTCTTTGGAGTGTTTGATATGAACCATTCTTTCATGGCGTTAAGAAAATTTATTTTTTGTGCAAACTTAAGATTTGTTTCCATATTTGGCTCATCACCACCAGCTGGCACATAAAAATTATGAACTGTAAAACCATTCTCCAAGCAAACAGCAATATGTCTTGCTTGACCCAAATCAGCAAAATCGATTGAAAACTCTTTAGAGATGGGGATCTTAGAAAAAATTGCTACTCCATTATAACTTTTTTGACCTCGGGCTGCCATATGTGAATAGCCAAGATCATAAAAACTTTTTTGTGGGATATTTTCTACGAGCGATTTACATTCTTGAAAACAAATTACATCAGGGCATTCATCGCGTAATAGGCGTAAAACTTGAGCTTCACGCAATCTTATTGAATTAATATTCCAAGAGCAGATCTTCATTTCTATACCCATATGTTAACTAAGTTGGAAAGCTATGTTTATATAAAAAAATAATTAAATCGACATACAATAACCACCTTTTTCAGTGGAAATGATCTTATCATCATCAAGTTTCTTTCGCAAATGGTATAAGTGCGTTTCCAAAGTATGTGTAGTAACGCCTTCGCTATATCCCCAAACCTTATTTAGCAAAGTTTCTTTTGAGACAATTTGATTGGCAGAATCATACAAAAATAATAAAATTTCAGTTTCTTTTTCAGTTAGTCTGATTTCCTTATTATAAGCGTTTACTATAATCTTCTGATTAGGAAAAAATTTCATGTTATCTAAGTGTAAAACTTGCGACAAACTTTCTTTTAGACACTCAACGATAGCTTTTTCCAAAAAGTCATAAATAAATGGTTTCTCAATTAATATACAATTGTCTAGATTTTCTATGTTTGTTTTAATTTGAGTTTTTAGATCATCACCAAGTATTATCAACTTACAATTGAAGGGCCTAAGTTTAATCCAATCTGTGATTTCCAGTATTTGATTTTCGTTTGAAGTGTAATTGTAAATAATCAAATCAGGTTTAAAAAGTTCATTTATGCTTTTAAAGCTTTGAGAAACTTTAAAACTAAATAGTTTTACTAACTCAAATTGATCAATTAACGCTTTATTTAGAAGATCATCAGAGCTTACTAAAAGAATTTTTTTTAAAACCTTATTCATCACTTATAGTCACTTAATTACTTAATTCTGCAAAATGCTTATTCCCTATATAAAAAATATTAAAATAATAAGATATAATTAATTACAATACCTTCACTTTTGTTAAAATGGCTCTATAGATTAATAAAATGTATATATAATCGGGAATAATTTTTGCTTATACCAACATCAGTAGAATTAGTAGATAGAGCACGGAATGATTTGCGTATAGGGCTGCCTATATGTTTAGCTCACAACGACGAAAATTGGTTAATTTTTTCAATTGAAACCATCTCTAAAGAACGCCATTCTGAATTGAGCGAAGATACAGAATTTAGTATAACAGCACAACGCGCAAAAACTTTAAATATTACCGCCTATGATAACGATATTGGTAGATTTAAGCTAAACAAGGTTAAAGATTGGCGGTGGGTAAAGGCTCTAGCAGATCCCGCTGATGATCTAAAATATCCTATGAAAGGCCCATTTGAGCCTATTAGAAAGGGATCCGCTGATATTCACAGAATGGGAATTCAGCTCTGCAAGCAAGCGAGACTATTACCGTCAGTATTAACTCAAAAAATAGATGTGACCAATAAATATATTACCACTATAACCTCCGAAGACATACTTATAGCTCATCAAAATGAAAATATTACTAATATTGTAAGCGCGAGCCTGCCTATTAAAGCATCAAAGCACAGTCGATTACATATATTTCGGCATAAAAATGGTGTGGAAGAGAACTATGCAATAGAAATTGGCAAGCCAGATCGTTCCATTCCAGTTCTCTGCCGAATACACTCAGCATGCTTCACAGGCGATATATTAGGGTCATTAAAATGTGACTGTGGCGCTCAATTGAACGAAGCTTTAGAACAAATGGGAAATGAGAAAAATGGAATTTTGCTGTACCTGAATCAGGAAGGTAGAGGCATCGGATTAGCAAATAAAATGCGCGCCTACTCACTGCAAAATGAGGGCTTTGATACTGTTGAGGCTAATCATAGATTGGGTTTTGAGGATGAGGAAAGAGACTTTAAGATTGCATCTGACATATTAAAAAACATGGGCTTTAACTCTGTCCGATTAATTACAAATAATCCCAAAAAAATTGAAATGATGAACAATAATGGTATTACTGTCGTAAAGCGAATAGCAATAAATGTTGGTAAAACAGCTGAAAATAAAAACTACTTAGCGACCAAAAGACAAAAAAGTGGCCATTTACTTTGATTAAAAATTTCCAGGATCTTTTAATAGGGAAATGGGGCGCTCAAATAAAAGGTTATAGATTTCCCTGTTCAGTTGGTCGTTCCGGAATTGGAAAAAAAACACATGAAGGCGATGGATTAACTCCCGAAGGGGTATGGAGGTTAATTTCTATAATGTACAGAAGAGACAGACTTAACTTACATACGAATAATAATATAAACATAAGAGACACATGGTCTGATGATCCAGTTGATCCGAATTATAATAAATTAGGCAAACCTGAGACTAAATTTAGTTATGAAAAACTTTGGCGACCCGATCCAATATATGACTTAATTGGTATCACTGATTATAATTGGCCAGAACCCAAACCAGGTTTGGGTTCTGCTATATTTTTACATGCTTGGAGAAAGCCTCGTCACCCAACTGAAGGCTGCATTGCCTTCTCTATAAATGATCTGAAACTTGTTTTTAGCTTGCTGGAAAATACATCTAAAATAATTATCAAGTCTTAGATTGTCGTTCTCCAAATATAGCAGAACCAACACGAACATGAGTTGCACCAAACATTATAGCTGTCTCAAAATCCGCACTCATTCCCATAGAGAGCGATTTTATATTATTTCTATCTTTCATTTTTTTTAAAAGCGCAAAATGTAAAGATGGTTCGTCATCAATCGGAGGTATGCACATCAATCCTTCAATAGGGAGATCCATGGCTTCGCACTCTTTAACGAAAGCATCTAATTCTTTTGGGAGTACCCCTGCCTTCTGTGGCTCTTCTCCCGTATTCACTTGTATAAATAATGATGGGCAAACGCCTTTTTCCTGCACCAAATTTGCAAAAGACTTTGCAAGTTTCAGTCGATCTAATGTTTGAATAACATCAAACAAATCAAATGCCTGGCGGGTTTTATTTGTTTGCAAAGGGCCAATTAAATGAAGTTCAATATCACTGTAATGCTTTTTAAATCTAGGCCATTTTCCATAAGCCTCTTGAACTCTATTTTCACCAAAACAACGGTGACCTTCTTTTAAAAAAACTTCAATTTTTTCATCTGGTTGAGTTTTTGACACAGCAATTAATTCTACTGAATTAATTTTCTTTTTTGCTGTTAATTCTGATTTATTAATCAATGCTTTTACTCGAGATAATTGCATTTTGAAACTTTCAGAATTAATTGATTTGGAATATGTGATCAGGTAACAAAAGGCTTAAAATAAAAAGAGCGGGAAAAACCCGCTCTTTTATTAACAAATAATCAAAAAAGATTAGAAGCTAAAGTTTACACCAGCACCAACTGTTGTGTCGCCAGCAGCGCTAGTCATACCAGCTTGCATCGCAACACTACCACCTAGTGATTGGTTGTAGCGAAGTCCATACACGTTGTCCTGTGCAAGGTTTTTACCAGCAAATACATAGACACTACCAGCGCCAACTGGAGCTGTTACAGAACCTACATAGCCTGTTTTAGAGTCTGATTGACTTGCTCTAACGTTAACACTTAGACCAGCCATTGAACCAGAATAGCCCATGTGTATTGTTGGCTTCGCATCTGCTGCTGCAACTGCATCTATCGCTGCTTCAGCTGGTTTAGCTGCTGCTGCGGCTGTAGTTACTACGCCATCTTTAATTACTTCGGCTACAGCTGCTACAGCGTTTACAGCAACTCTAGCGGCTACTGCTGCTGTTGCATGGCCAGCATCATAACCGATACCAACTGAACCGCCACCCATAGGTAAGCTCATAGCAACTTCTGAGTCATTGCCGTTACCGCCAGAAACAGAAACGCTTGCTGAACCTAGAGCCATGTCTAGACGAACAACGTTAGGTCCTGCACCTGTTGATGAAGTAGACGCCCAGTCCCATGAACCAACTATGTCGGCACAACCCCACATGATAGCGCCACAACCCCAAATGCCTGCATTCATTGCAACCGCACCGCCAGTATTACCAGCAGCTAGAGTTATTGCACCATTTGATACGCTTATATTTGGAGCTGAGAAAGCGCCTGTTCCAGCAAACACGCTTGAAGCTGCTGACTGGCGATATCTTGTCCATGTGCTAAGAGTTAATCCACCGTCAGACGTTGCTGATCCAGTGAAAGTGATTTGGTTACGTAGATAGTTTACTGTACCAACTTTAGTAGTATCTGTTGCTGAAACAGCTGCTGTGCTGTTGCTTATACCGATACGAGCGTGACCACTAAGGCCAACGTCTGCTGCTGCTGCGCCTGCAAGCAGGGTCAGAGCAGATGTAGTAAGAAGAACTTTTTTCATTGTTTTCCCTCAAATTTAAGTTAATTACTGCGCCTCAATTCAGGGAATCCGAACTGAGTTGCTGGTATAGATCTACTTTTATTGCTTCGTGGTCAAGAAGCTCCCACTTTTTAATTCAATGAAATAAACATGTGATGCCGAGAAGCCACACTCAAAAAAACAGCTAAAAGGTAATGGGGCAAACAACTATATGCTTGAAGCAAGGTCACATTGACGTTTATACCTATATTAAAATTGGATTGGAAATTACATTGATAAATTTTAAACATCTGAGCTATTTTTGCATCTCTGCTTTAATACTCTGTAATTGTGGTATGACAGATTTATTAACAAATAAGCCGGTAGAGTCTGCAAATGAGAAGGCAGTAATTAATATAAATCCTAATAATATCATTGAGGAGTCTGAAAGTATATTTGATTTATTTTCAAATAATTATTCAGAATCAACCTTGAAAGTTAATCGATATATTTGGAAAGCATCTCTTGAGGTTTTGAATTTTTTACCCTTGGAAGGTGCGGATCCGTTTTCAGGAATTATTACAACAGGTTGGGGATCACCTCCAGGCACGAATACCTTGTACAAAGCAACAATCTACATCCAAGACCCCTCATTAGACGCCCGGGCCCTCAAGGTAACGTTATTACGGAAAAATGGATTAGCAGATTCAGAGACTATAAAAGCTGTAGAAAATGCCATTTTGAGCAGAGCTCGACAACTTCGAATTAGCGATGACAAACTGTAATAATGCATGCCATTTTTAGTTTTGACATTATAAATTTATCGACAAAGGATTAACAGTGTCTCGTTATAATTCAAAAATCTCAGAACCTAAGTGGCAAAAAAAATGGCATGAATCACAAATCTTTCGTGTGGAGAGGGACGAAACCAAGGAAAAGTATTATGTATTGGAAATGTTTCCTTACCCTTCAGGTAGAATACACATGGGTCATGTTAGAAACTATACAATGGGAGATGTCGTAGCTCGCTTTAAAACTGCTAATGGGTATAATGTCTTGCACCCGATGGGTTGGGATGCTTTCGGCCTACCTGCTGAAAATGCTGCAATGGAAAAAGGCGTGCATCCTGGAGATTGGACATACCAAAATATTGCAGATATGAGGAGTCAAATGCTGCCTTTAGGTTTATCCATTGATTGGTCTCGAGAGTTTGCAACTTGTGACCCAGAATATTATGGTCATCAACAGGCCATGTTTATTGATATGATGGAAAAGGGACTAGCTTATCGCAAAAGTGCATTGGTTAATTGGGATCCTGTAGATATGACTGTTTTAGCTAATGAGCAAGTTGAGGCAGGAAGAGGCTGGCGATCAGGAGCATTAGTTGAAAGAAAAGAACTAACACAATGGTTTTTTAAAATTAGCAACTATTCAGAAGAATTACTAAGTTCTTTAGATCAACTAAAAAACTGGCCGGAAAAAGTAAAAATGATGCAAGCAAACTGGATTGGTAAATCAGTTGGGCTTGAAATTAAGTTTTCTTTAACCAAAAATAATCTTGGTACTTCAAATATAGACGTTTTTACAACTAGGCCAGACACACTTTTAGGAGCTAGTTTTATAGGTATATCTCCAGATCATCCTTTGGCCAAAGAATTAGAACAAAATAATAGCGAAATTTTGGAATTCAATTCTAAATGCAGAAGCTCTGGAACGTCTCAACAGGACATGGAAACAGCTGAAAAAATTGGTTATGATACTGGCTTAACCGTTGAACATCCATTAATTTCAAAAAAAGTATTACCAGTTTGGATAGCTAACTTTATTTTAATGGACTACGGGACTGGTGCAATTTTTGCCTGTCCGGCTCATGATCAACGTGACTTAGACTTTGCTATCAAATATAAATTACCGGTAATTGACACGTTTTATTCAATAAAGAATGAAATAAATGTGGAAAAGACAGCTTTTGTACCGCCAAAAAATGAGGTTGTCAGATGGATTGACCACTTTACCGGTGTTGTTGAAGCCTCAGGTCAAGAAGTAATTGATTTGACAATAAAATTTGCTGAAAATGAAGGTTGGGGCAAAGCAAGAACGCAGTACAGATTACGAGATTGGGGCGCAAGCAGGCAGCGTTATTGGGGTTGTCCAATACCAGTAGTGCACTGTGAAAAATGTGGCGCTGTTCCTGAAAAAAAAGAAAACCTACCTATTATTTTACCAAAAGATGTTAAATTTGATAAACCGGGAAATCCTTTAGATCGTCATACATTATGGCTCAAATGTAACTGTCCAATTTGTGGAATAGGCGCGAGAAGAGAAACTGACACCATGGACACTTTTATAGACTCTTCTTGGTACTTTGCTAGATTCACCTCACCAAAATCAAAACGTCCAATTGATCCCAAAGAAGCCAACTACTGGATGAATGTAGATCAATATATTGGAGGGGTAGAACACGCAATTTTGCACTTACTTTACTCAAGGTTCTTTGCAAGAGCAATGAACATAACCAATCACTTGCCAAAAAAGGCTGTTGAGCCATTCAATGCTCTTTTCACTCAAGGAATGGTTACACATGAAACCTACTCGATTCCAGAAGCATCAAGTTCAAAAAAGAAAATTTGGTATTCACCAGATGAAATCAAAAAAATAAATGGCGATTACACCGTAACTGCTACTGGAGAGAAAGCATTTGTTGGACCAATAATCAAAATGTCAAAATCAAAGAAAAATGTAATTGATCCTGAAGATATTATTAATCAATATGGTGCTGATACAGCTCGCTGGTTTGTTATGTCTGACAGCCCACCAGAAAGGGATGTAGAATGGACGACCTCAGGCGTTGAAGCGTCATGGAAACATTTAAATAAGGTTTGGCGCTTAATTGATGCCCTTGAACAAAATAACACCCAAGACAACAGTGAAGATGGAGCCTTATTAAAATCAGTCCATTATTCAATAAATGAAGTAACAAAAGGGATTGAGGAATTCTCATTTAATAAATCAATAGCTAGTCTATATGAATTAACAAATATAATTAATAGATCAAATGCTGGCGTGAGGGCTAAGACAGAAGCTTTAAAAACATTAGCAATACTTATGATGCCATTCACTCCTCATATTGCAGAAGAAATGTGGTCAACACTTGGAGGCAAAGGTTTGGCAAGTTTATCTTCTTGGCCAAAATTAGATAAATCATTATTAGAAGATGACGACGTTACGGTGGCAATTCAAGTCAATGGCAAAGTGCGATCTTTGATTACATTTTCAAAATCTTTAGGAAAGGACGACATTGAGTTGTTAGCACTCTCAGACGACAAAATCAAAAAAATATTGAATGGCGTGTTGCCTAAAAAAGTAATTGTCATTCCCGGACGGATAGTAAATGTTGTTTTATAGGCAAATTCTTTTCATCTTAGTTGGGTTTTTTTGCTTATCGTCCTGCAACGTTACCCCCCTCTATAAATCAGACTTTAAAAATGAATTAATTAACGACAAAATATATGTAGAAAATATTGATACGGAAATTGGATTCTATCTATCCCAAAATTTAAAGTTTTCTTTAAGAGATACTGGTCAGAAAAAACGATTAAAACTTCCAG
>Ga0208970_1000679_pt1 | contig 10470 bp, 8 predicted proteins | sample AOAMet2_C49A8_35_2_FD_188078 | JGI IMG/M metagenome (GOLD analysis project Ga0208970, IMG submission 188078) | Ammonia-oxidizing marine microbial communities from Monterey Bay, California, USA - C0912_C49A8_35 (SPAdes) | ecosystem: Environmental > Aquatic > Marine > Intertidal zone | place...
AATGATCATTGCTTGAATTGGATGATATAAATCATTTCCAGCTGAAGCACAGATGACACCTGCTAGTCCACTTGAGTAAGTCCAGAAAGGATCACCTTTGGCGACCACATATCCAGCCAATAATCCACCTGACAATGACATCAGGAAGTTAAAGGTTATACCACTCAGTGTGGTAGGGGTTACATATATGTTTGTAGCTGTCCAGTACGTGACACCTTCCATTCCATATTCAGGTCCAAGATCAAATATCGGTATATTACATGCCGCATAAAATCCCCAGAAACCAGTATAGATTAAAAATAATCCAACTGTAACCAGCCATGGGTTTCTTGGTCCTATATTTCTTGGTTCACCACTTGATGAGAACTTCCCAATTCTAGGTCCTAAAACGATTAGAACACCTAAAGCAAATCCACCTGCAATTGCGTGAATTACTCCTGATGCGTAAGCGTCATGATAACCTAAAATTTTAAGCATCCATCCATCAAAGTGCCATCCCCATGCAGCATCAATTACCCAGAAACACGAACCAATTGCAATTGCTAAAATACCAAATGCAAAAGTTGTAATTCTTTCAATGATTGCTCCAGAAACAATTGAAGCAGCTGTCCATGAAAATAGTAAGAATGCAGCCCAGAATACTCCACTTATACGGTCACCTAAGTTGACAGCCATAAATTCAGTATTTGCTACATACCATTTCGCACTAAAAGTACTTTCGTCAGTAATTAATGCTGAACTCTCATTCATTATTGAAGGTGCTATTCCCGGTCCTGTTGGGAATGCCCAGTAAATCCACCAACCAAAGAAAAACCAGGTTACCGTTACTAGTGGTATTACCATGGTATTTTTCATTAAAGTATGCTGGTGATGCTTGTATCGTGAGGCTCCAACTTCATACATACAAAACCCGACGTGAATCAGGAACATTAATACTACTGTTACCCAGTAGTAAAATTCTGTAAATATAACTGTAAGAGCGCCTAATTGATCATCCATAATCTCTCTCCTATTAGTTTTAAAAAGACTATAAAATTTATAGAGGCGTGACAAACTATACATTGCTTAAATAAGCAAGTAATAGCGATGATTTTTAAAAAATAATCAACCTTTGATTGAGGTGCTAAAACTTAAGGTAAGCTTTTTTCAAATCAACAAGAGGGTGCTTTTTAGACATTTGAAACTTAACTAAAAGCTCTCTTGCAATCATATCTCTGTCTTGTTGATTGTTTGGCAATTTGATTGATTTTGGAATTGTAACCCAACCATTTGCATTTCTACAAAATACAGCAGGTCTATCCTCTTCATAACCCATATGAATATCTTCTAACCAGTTAAGATCATCCCATCCCATAGCTTCTACGTATTTTTTTAAGAATGGAGTCATTTTCTTATAATCAGGTAGTAGATTAACATCATATCTGTAACCGATATGCTGCCCAATCATTTTTTCTCTAGCAGTTTCTTTAGATTTTCCTCCTAGATTTTCTTTTTTTACTTTTGTTTTTGTTTTTTTCTTAACCATAAATACTCCTTATATTTTGTGAAAGTTATCAACACCAACAGTATAGTTAGTTCCTGTCAACGGAACTTTAGCTAATGCAGATGACTCCATTGTTAGAGCGGCTAAATCTTCAGGCTCTAAAGAGTGAATATTAGTTTTACCACAAGCTCTTGCTAAAAGTTGAGCCTCTAATGTCATTGCATGAAGGTAATTATAAACTCTTAATGCAGCATCATCAGGATTTAATCTAGCTCTTAATTTAGGATCTTGTGTTGCAACACCAACTGGACAACGACCAGTATGACAGTGATAACATTCACCAGCTTTTACACCCATTTCTTTTTCAAAGTTTGCTTCTGGTATATCTTTATTACAGTTCAATGCCATTAAAGCGCCAGTTCCAATTGCTATTGCATCAGCACCAAGTGCTAAAGCCTTCGCCATGTCAGCACCATCTCTAACACCACCAGCATAAATTAAAGTCACTTGTCCAGTTTTACCAACATCATCAATAGCTCTTCTTGCTTCTCTGATTGCAGCAATTCCTGGAATACCAGTATTTGCAGCAGCTATGTGAGGACCGGCTCCTGTTGAACCTTCCATACCATCTAAAAATATTGAGTCTGGATTACATTTTGCAGCCATACGAACATCGTCATAAACTTTTGATGCACCTAGTTTTAACTGAATTGGCACTTTATTTTTTGTAAGTTGTCTTAATTCTTCAACTTTTAAAGCTAAATCATCTGGACCTAACCAGTCAGGGTGTCTTGCTGGAGATCTTTGATCAATACCAGATGGTAGAGATCTCATTTCTGCAACTTGATCAGTAACTTTTTGACCCATTAAATGTCCACCCATTCCAACTTTTTGCCCTTGACCAATAAATACTTCAATTGCATCAGCTAGTTGAGCGTGATGAGGATTAAAACCATATCTTGATTGAATACATTGGTAATACCATTTTTCAGAATATCTTCTTTCATCTGGAATCATTCCACCTTCACCAGAACATGTTGCGCTTCCAGCCATTGTTGCTCCTCTTGCTAAAGCTGTTTTTGCTTCATAAGAAAGTGCTCCAAAACTCATACCTGTAATATATACTGGTATATCTAGTTCAATTGGGTTTTCGCAATTTGGTCCGATTATAGTCTTTGTTTCACATTTTTCTCTATAACCCTCAATTACAAATCTTGTAAGAGTTCCTGGCAAAAAAACCAAATCATCAAATGTAGGAATTTTTTTCATTAATGCCATTCCACGCATTCTGTATCTTCCAAGTTGAGCTTTAATATGAATATCGTCTATGACTTCAGGAGTAAAAATAGCATTGTGACCTAACAGACTTTTGTTTCTTTTACCGTCTTCGTGTGCATGTACATCAGCTTTTCCACCAACACTTCCATTAGTTTTTTTTAATTTTTTACTATTTTTTTTAACTTTCTTTTTAGCCATTAGATAGCTCCTTTCTTTTCATGAGGTTCTAAATTATCATAGTTCCAAAGTTTTTTCCCTGCGACTATTTTTGTCATTTTACTAACATCAAATTTTTCACCTATCTCTGCAACTTTTAACTTTCTTTTTAGCCAGTCTTTATCAGTGTCTGTAAGATCTGATGGTACAGCATCACTTCCAAATGATCCTATTTTTCCACCAATGAATATTGTTCCATCATACATTGAGTCCCCTAAGTTTATTCCAACATCACCAAGAATAATTATTCTTCCTCTTTGCATCATAAAACCAGTGAACGCTCCAGCGTCACCACCAACAATGATAGTTCCACCCTTCATGTCAATCCCAGTTCTTGCACCAACACTTCCTTTACAAATTAAATCACCACCTCTTATTGCGGCACCAAAGCAAGATCCTGCATTTTTTTCTATAACAACTTTTCCTGCCATTAAGTTTTCAGCACAAGACCAGCCAACTCTACCATTAATTCTAACTGTAGGCCCATCACAAGAACCCATACCAAAATAACCTAAACTTCCTTCAAAAATTAAGTTTAATTTATTCAAAATACCAACACCTAAACTATGTTTACCTTGAGGGTTTTTAATAACAATCGTTCCAAAACCTTGGCTCATTAAGTTGTCAATTTCTTTATTGGCTTCTGGAGCTGTCATTTCTTTAACATCTAGCTCTGTTCTTTTATTAAAATCTACATCGTAAGTGCCAAAATAATAAAGATTTTCACCTTCATCAGGATTAAAAAACTTTTGTTGAGTTCTTCCTGTTAATACCTCTGTGTGCATACCCATTGACTGGGACTTTGTTTTTTTTTCTGTAGTTTTTATATTTGCCATACTTTTACCTCCCCATCAAATGGATCATATGTATCTATCTCTTGTGGTAGAACTGATCTGATTGCTATTTCTTCTGAACCCATTGCTACTAAATCATCTGATTCATAAAGAACCAAAGGTTTTGCAGCCATAGTATCTTTCGCCATTCCTAAAGAATCTTTAGTTGCAACAAAATATGTAAATACTCCATCAAGACCTGTTAAAGATGCCTTCATACCTTCTTCAAGACTTGCTCCTTCTCTCATTTTTTGAGCAATATAAACAGCTATCAATTCTGAGTCACACTCAGACATAAATCTCATACCTTTATTCTCAAGCATTCTTCTATTATTCCAATAATTAGTTAATTGGCCGTTATGAACCACAGAAACATCACTAAATGGATAACCCCAAAAAGGGTGAGCAGACTTAATATCAACTCCAGATTCTGTCGCCATTCTTGCGTGACCAATAGCGTGAGTTCCAACAAGTTTATCTAAACTATATCTATCACAAACCATTTGAGCATTTCCTAGATCTTTAATTACCTCTAAAGATTTTCCCATAGATAAAATTTCAACTCCTGGAATGCTTTCAATTTTTTGTGAAAAGTCTAATAGATCTTTTACGTCATATGCAAGTTCATATCTTAAAGAGTAGGGTAGAATTCTTTCCTCTTTAACAATTTTTGCACCCAACTCAGATAAATATTGGTCAACAATTTTTTTTCTTTGATCATAAACCGAAACATCTTCCATTATAGAAGAGCTTCCTTCACCAACATTTTCTCCAACTTTGAAACGCATAATAAAGTTTTTACCATCTGTATCTCCATACAAAGCGTATCCAGTAGAGTCTTCTCCTCTATGTTTTAAAGCTTGAAGCATTCCTTGTAGCTCACTTCCTACATTGGATGATTTTCCTCTATGTATTAATCCTGCTATTCCACACATATATTTCCCCTATTTATATTAAAGATTACGGTAGACAGTCTAGATAAGTATCTAGATCCCACTGAGTTGTTGCACCTAAAAATCTTTCCCATTCATCATTTTTATACCAATGGAAAACTTTATACATTTCATCTGGCATAGCAGCTTTGATCACTTCATCTTCAGCTAAACGATCTAAAGCTTCACCTAGACTTAAAGGTAATTTTTTAACTTGTTTACCTGCGGCTTGAGCATCATACATACTTCTAGACTCAGGTTTTCCAGGATCAATATTATTTGTTATTCCATCATCAAAACATTTTAATAATCCAGATCCCATTAAATATGGATTATGCATTGAGTCAACTGAACGATATTCAAATCTTCCTGGTGCAGAAACTCTTAAACCACAAGTTCTGTTTTGAAATCCCCAGTCAGCATAAACAGGTGCCCAAAATCCAGTATCCCATAATCTTCTATAAGAATTTACAGTTGAAGATCCAATTGCAGTTAAAGCTCCTAAGTGTTTCATTACACCACCAATAGCTTTTAAACCAACCTTACCTGGTAATTGAATATCTTTAGTGTCTGGCATAAAAGTATTTGTTCCACCTTCAACGTAAGTGAATACTTCATCCATAGCAGGTAAAGATTTATGCGATAATTTATTTACTTTATCTTTTCCACCAGTCCATAAAGACATATTTGTGTGACAACCACTTGCAGACACACCCATAAAAGGTTTTGTCATAAAACAAGCTATTAAATTAAACTCTCTAGCAACCTGTGCACAAATTTGTCTATAAGTTGAAAGTCTATCTGCATTTCTTAAAACATCATCGTACATCCAGTTCAATTCTAATTGTCCTGGCGCATCTTCATGATCTCCTTGAATCATGTCAAAACCCATTGCTCTTGCGTATTCAAAAACTTTCATAAATACAGGTCTTAACGACTCAAATTGGTCAATATGATAACAATATGGTTTAGAAAAACCTTTACCTGTTGGTGACCCATCTTCATTTTTAGTCAACCACATCATTTCAGGCTCAGTTCCAACTCTTAATTGGTACCCATGTTTCTTTTTAAATTCTTGAGCATGTATTCTTAAATTACCACGGCAATCTGATGTTAAATGTGCTCCTGGATTTTCTCTTTCTTCTCTATTTCTAAAGCAAGTAACGAATACTCTTGCAACTTTTTTATCCCATGGAAGCTGACAAAATGTTTCAGGATCAGGTATACCAACTAGCTCTTTAGCTTCTGGTCCATAACCAATATAATCCCCATGACGATCAACAAATAAGTTTGCTGTAGCACCATAAACTAATTGAAACCCTTTTTCGCAAGTTCTTTCCCAGTGATCAGTTGGAATACCTTTACCAACTACTCTTCCAGTGACAGAAATAAATTGAAAAAAAATATATTCAACACCTAGCTCATTAATCTTAGCTCTAACTTGCTTTACTAATTTATCTCTGCCAGGTTGCTTAACGTGTTTTTCTAGATCTGTCATTATCTCTCCCTCTAATGAATTTTTAATTTTGTAAACCGTAACTGAAAAATTTATTAGTGTCTAGGCTAGAAGTTTAACTCCAAGGGAAGGGACTGTTAGAAGTAGGATGAAGTTCACCCTTCTCGTAACGGTTGAATCTAAACGGCTTTAATAAATCACTTTCAGTTCCAAGAATTTCTTTTGCAACAAGTTCACCAACACCAATCATTTTATATCCATGGTTTGCATCTGCAATCATGTAAACATTTTCTAAAAATCTATCAAAGATTGGAAAGTTATCAGGTGTCATACATCCAAGACCACCTGACGGTCCTTTTCTATATAAATCTGATTTACCTTCAAATCTTTTTTGACAATGCGCTAGAGCTGAACACCACATATCATTAAAGTCTTCAGTCGTTTGAAACTCAGGAGACTCAAGTCCGTAAGGATCAACATCTACTTTGTCAAAATGCTTATCAACTATGTAAGGAGAAGTTCCACCTTGAACACCAAGCCCTTCAATGTCCGGCTTATAATAAATTCCCCAAAGCTCTTCTGTAATTAGTTTTTTTGTTTTATCAGAGTATAATGGTGCAGTTGAGTCAACATGCATTACGGGAGGTTGACCTCCATCATTCATTTTTAGAAAATCTTTATCAACACCAATAACGCCTTCTTGCAACATCCAATATTTCCACATATCTTCTTTATGAAATTTTCCATCTTGTCCTTTGATATTTGCAAATTTTGGAAGTTCTAACATATTCCAAAAATCTCTAACCCACGGACCAGCACCAACAACTACTTGTTCGCACTCAATAATTCCTTTGTCTGTTTCAACACCAGTAACAGCTTTACTATTACTACCTCTTTTAAATCCTGTAACTTTTACACCTTTAACTACATTTACCCCGTTAGTAACAGATTTACTTTCAAGAGCTTTAATAGAGTCTTTATTAAATGCATAACCACCTTTTTTTTCATGAAGTATGGATGTGATGCCCTGGGCTTGCCAATCATCAAACATTCCCTTCATATATTTAGTGCATTCTTTTTCACCTTCTATAAACTCTGATTCATATCCAATAGCTTTTTGTTGTTCATAAATTGAAGCAACATCTTCATGCATTACTTCTGGAGATATTTGCAAATATCCTACAGCGTTATATTTCCAAGCTTTAGGGTCACTTTCCCAGACTGAAACAGAGTGAGCCATTAACTCTCTCATAGCTGGTTGAAAATAATTATTTCTTATAACGCCACAAGCTATTCCACTTGCACCAGCTGCAGTATCTTTTTTTTCAAGAATTACAATGTCACCAGGATTTTTATAAGTTTCTGAAAGTTTCCAAGCTGTGCTTAGACCGTGAATTCCGCCACCGATAATAACTACTTTAGCTTTAGTTGGTAGTGTTGACATTTAAAAACAATATTTTTCCTAAAAAGTAATTAATATAATTATTTTTATAACTAAATTTTATATATAAAAAATATTAACTTAAAAAGATTGTCTAATTAGCTACTAATAGCTTAGCTTTTTTAAAGTGACCAGGTATTCTTTGAACTCATTAATAAAAGTCTCACTCGGAATGATATTTTTTATTCGCTGATCAGTTGAAGTTTTTTCCAAACGAAAGAATCCTTTTTCACAAGCTTCATTAATTATTAAAGCTGACTTTGGTCTGGAGGTTTTAAACAATTTTGTTTTTAGTCCTTCAACAGAAAGCTTTTCATTAAGTTTGTAAGCCGACATTACAAGTAGCATCATATGATAATGAGAAGGGGACTTTCTAAAAAAATAGTTACTTGATGTATGTGATTGCTTCATCTGGTCTTCCCAAAAATTTAAAAGATCTTTGCTGTTATCAGGCATTTGTTATGCTCTAACTCTTGATTTTGTTGGATCGTAGAAAGGAAAGGGTACAACTTTTGCTCCAATTCTTTTTTGATGACCATCAAGCTTACCAATTTCAACTTCAGTTCCAATCTCAGAATATTTTACATCTATTCTACAAAGTGCAATATTTTTTCCAAGCTTAGGTGATAGCATTCCACTAGTGATTACACCTACTTGACCACGGCCTATGTGAACACAGTCTCCATGGACTGCTGGTTCATGACCTACTAATTCAAGACCAACTAATTTTTTTTGTGGATTTGCTTTTCTTTTAATTAACTCTTCTTTACCTATAAAATCATCTTCTTTAGTTTTAAGTGGAACTGTAAAACCAATTCCTGCTTCAAAGGGATCTGTTTGATCATCAAACTCATAACCATAAAAAATAAGTCCAGCTTCAATACGAACCATATCTAAAGCTTCCAATCCTAATGGAGTAATATTAAATTCTTTTCCTGCTTCCCAAACCTTATCCCAAACTTCAGAAGCATCTTTTGGATGACACCATATTTCATATCCAAGTTCACCAGTATACCCTGTTCTTGAAATCATAATTGGAGTTCCTGTTTCATGATCTATTCTTGCAATATTAAATTTAAACCATTCAAGTTCAGTTATTGATGGTTGGATTGGTGCTGTCCATACAAACTTTTCTAAAATTTTTCTACTATTTGGACCTTGAACAGCAATGTTGTGAATGTGATCTGTTGCAGATTTTATCCAAACTTTGTAATTTTTCTTCTTAGCTTGTTCTTTTAACCACTCGCCACTGTATTCATCTCCCCCAATCCACCTAAAGTTATCTTGCCCCATTTTAAATAAAGTTCCATCATCCAGCATGCATCCATTTTCATAACACATAGCTGTATAAACAACTTGGCCTACAGATAATTTTTTAACATTTCTAGTTAATGTGTATTGCATTAGGTTTTCAGCATCAGGACCTAAAATTTCAAATTTTCTAAGAGGAGAAAGGTCAGTTGCTATCGCACTTTCTCTACAAGCTGTGTATTCTTTTATAGTTCCTGAATTCGTAAAATTATTAGCAAGCCAAAAACCTTTGTACTCAATAAAATTTCTTGTTAGCTCTGATGTCTTTTTATGGAAACCTGTTTCTTGAGTTAGTTTTGGTTCAGAGTCTGTTTTCATTCTAAATGCTATTGCCTTTGAATACTTTTTTTCCTTTGAATAAGTCCTAACAAATATATCGGTGGGATTCCAGCCATTTGCAGCATCAACATCACAAGGACAAGCAGAAGATATACAAGTTAGATCTTTTAAGGCTCTAAATAAAACATAATCTCCAGGTCTTGACCAAGGTTCATCAAAAGTTGCAACATTATTTGCATCAATTCCTGTATTAAAAAAAAGGTTTATAGCTGACCAACTTTTCCTAGAATTGATGTCATATTTTTCTAGCCCTTTATTAAAATTATCTGTGCAATTAATGTGACCCATATAACCCATATCTTCATAATATTTTGAGGTACAGGCAAGATTGAATGTATCGTGTCTTCCAACGGTATCTCTTACAACTTCAACCATAGCTTCATGATCACCATCATAAAACTTTGAAAATAAACCAGGTCCAGGGTAAGCACTACCCATAAAAGTTCTGGTTGCCTTATCATCTATGATACTTTCAATTCCATCATTTAATTTTTGTGTATCAAAAGCTAAAAAATCTGAACATTGTCTTCCACCTGGATCAATTATTTGAATATATTCACCAGCCTTAACATTATAAGTTTCTGCAGTTCTTCTTTTAACAAGCTGCTCTATAATCGGGTCACTTAATGGATCTGGTAAAATGAATTGTTCATCTGTTTCTATAAATTTAGCTTTAGATAAAAAAATTGTTAAATTTGTTGGTGGATTTTGCTCATGAACATTCATAGCACCGCCAGGAGCTGCAATCATAACTATACATTTGTCTTTTGAAGTTAGTGTTATTTTTTCACCCATTACACAATCATTATTAAAAATAATTGATGCCTTAGCATTGTGTAACTCTAAGTTTTTTTTCTTTAAAATTTTTGAAATTTTTTCATCATTAGAAATAGTTATTTTTGAAAAATCTGCGTTAGAATTTTCTTTTAAACTTAAAATAGATAAATCAGATTTACCATGTGAATTGAAAACAACTACTTCACAAATTTGCTGTCCCTCATCATTAATAATTTCTATTTTGTCTTCTGGTAAAACTTCTATTAATGATAGGCCACCACCTTTTACAAAATATCTTTCAACTCCTGGTGGTAAAGTTCTTAGCCCAGGATTTCTTATATCATTACTAGTATGTAGCATTGTCAGTATAAATTTTAATAATTTAGGTTTAGCTTAATATAATC
>Ga0208970_1000682_pt1 | contig 10427 bp, 4 predicted proteins | sample AOAMet2_C49A8_35_2_FD_188078 | JGI IMG/M metagenome (GOLD analysis project Ga0208970, IMG submission 188078) | Ammonia-oxidizing marine microbial communities from Monterey Bay, California, USA - C0912_C49A8_35 (SPAdes) | ecosystem: Environmental > Aquatic > Marine > Intertidal zone | place...
TTGCAACTAATTCAGTAGAAACAGTATCTGAATTCTGATTAAACCAAGTGTAATTATATGGTAACATTCCTCCAAATGAACTTGAAGATAAAGAACCATTATTACCTTCAAAACAACTCACAATATCTACTACAAAAGATTGTGTCTGAATAGGTTCAGTCAACTCTATTAAATCAATCGTATCAATCTTAGTGCAAAGTGCAGAATCTGTAACCTTTATTATATGGGGAACTCCAAATAGATTTGAAGTAAAAGAAGTAGTATCTAAAGTAGGAATCCATAAATAATTATACACTCCTTCCCCTCCACTTACATTAACAGAAAGATATCCATCATTACCTTCAAAACAACTAACATTCTTTACGGAATCAAATTGGATTATTATCTCATTATATTCTTTAATAATAACAACAGAACTATCCAGACATCCGTAAATATCTTGCACATAAATATTATAATCTCCTGAGCTTAAATTAGAAAATGAATCTAAAGAACTCCAAGAAGTCATACTATCAATAGAATACTGAATTGGACCATCTCCTCCATTTAAATCTATATCAATAAATCCAGTATGTTCATCAAAACAAACTGGGTTAATAGAATAAAAAATAGTATCGAACGATAATGAATTATAAGCATTTAATGCATCTACAATTGTTACTGATTGTGTAACCCAAACAGGAGATGCACTACAATAATTTACATCTGTAATATCAATATTTATAGTATCGTAAGTTAAGTTGAAAATTGTATCTCCAAATCCTGAACCAGAATTCCCTGAAAAACCACTAAATGAAGTCCACATAAAATTATAAGGAGGAGTACCTCCTATTATATCCAGATAGATTTCTCCATCTTTTGTTACTCCCATACAAGTTTCATCTTTTTTACCCACAATATTAAACTGAAGGGTGTCCGGATGATCTACATAAATACTATCAAAAGCAATACATCCTACAGAATCTGTAATAGTAATAAAATATTCATCTTTTGATAAACTATCTATAATGTTTGTAGTATCAGAATTTGACCAAAAATAATTATAATCTCCTAACCCTCCGTGTGCAAAAACCTCAACTACTCCATTACTTCCGTTATAACAACTTATCGTCTGGACAGTAAATGAATCTATATATAAAGATGAATCTGCAATAATAAAAGTATCTACAACAACACAAGCGTTCCCATCAAGAACTTGTATCTGATATTCGGCATCACATAATGATTCAAATTTATCAGAAGAAGGTAAAACTCCTAAAGGAATATTATTACTTACATCTTTAATATAATAGTAATAAGGAGCAATTCCTCCTTGCGGATCGGTTGGTAAATACACTTCACCATTACAAGAATCGTTATTTAAACATCTTACATCAGTAACTATCGGAGAGTCAAAAGTAATCGGAACAGGTTCATCAATAAATTTTACTGCAGAAGAATCAATACAAGTTCCTGAATTAGAAGTTGCAATTACCCCATAAAAACCTGAAATTAGAGAGTTATAATAATCTCCTGTACCAACAGTTTGTGTAGGCAAAAAGAAAGTATATCTGTATAATTCATAACTATAACAACTGTTCGGATAATAAACCTTAAAAGTACCATTCGAATCTCCATTACAAACCACATCTGTTTTACCAACAGTCATGTTGATATTGGGAGTAGAATCTGCTTCCAAAACAACCTCAATACTATCCAAACATTCATTTGTATCTTTAACATAAACTAAATAATTCCCTCTTTGCAGAGAATCAAACATATTTGAAGATTGAGAAAAATTAAACGTATCCAAAGAATAAAATTCAATGGAGTTTGATGGAGTTGTATATATTGAAATCTGACCATCAAAACCACAACAACTTTCATTTACAAGAACAAGAGAATCAATTTTTGGTCTTGGGGTTTTACCAATATAAATATTGCCGTAATCATATTCACACAAACTGTCATCTCTAACAATTAAATAATAATTTCCTTTTGATAAAGAGTCAATCAATAAAGTATCCGAAAAGATTTGATTTGAAAATGTATTCCCGCTATCAATTGAGTATTGATAAGCACCATATCCATTCTGAGATATTACAGACAGCCAACCATCATCTAATCTACAAGTTTCTAATGCAGAATCAACATCTAAAACAATTCTACTATCCAAACCAACAAAGACAGAGTCTTCTACCAAAACACAACCCATACCATCTGAAACTATTACATCATAATACCCAAGAGACAAACTATCAAAATAATATAATGTTTGAAAATTCGAATCTAAAGTATATGATATTGTAGGGAATGATGAAGATGCAAAAACCTCTATACCTCCTAATGAAGTTGCACAAATTTCATTTGTTACAATAATTGAATCTAAAATAATATCATTATCAATAATCTGAATATTCTGAGACAAACAAGAAATAAATCCATTTCCTGTATCAACTTCTATTTCATAAATATGACTTCCTGAATAATAAAATTGAGAAGTATCTCCCTCAAAAAACATATCATTCCCGATAATAGCTTGATAAATAAAATTTGAGTCGGTATTAATGCTTTGTATAACAAATGATGTAGAATCACCAACACAAATTGTATCCGAATTTAAAGAAAATAAACTAATCACTGGAGTAACAATTTCAAAACTAATTGAAGTATCAGGACAAGCATTCGGGACTCCTAAATTAAAAGCATTAAAAGTATAATTTCCTTCTGGCAAATTAACAGCAAAAGTATCCATACTTATGGTGTCTCCTGTTAAATCATAAATCCATGTAAATAAAGGATAACCGTTATTCGTTTTTGAAACAATTGCCATTCCTGAACTATCTAAATCACAAAAGACATTAGATACTTCAACTTCAGGACTACAAGGAGGATTAAAATCCACAACATCACATAAAACCACATTACATCCATTCGCGTCAATTATACTATCACAATAAACTCCTACACATAAGTTTGTAATGATTGGAGTGTTTGAAATAAACCCATTCGGGCCAGTCCAAAAATGTTGAAATGGAGCAAACCCACCATTTGTAATTGTATTTATTTGTCCATCACAATTTGTTTGTGAAGTTGCAAAAGTTATAGAATTATTAGAGTAAATTTGAGTAGGATCTTGTACATTTATTTGTGGAGACGTAACCATACAAGCAGAAGAATCAGTAACGGTGTACTGATATGTTCCTGCATATAAATTATCGAAAGTTATAAATGTATCAGCAACAAAAATATTATTTACCTGAATCCACAATCCATTTGCAGGATTATACATTTCTAACAAATAATTATACTGAGGAGTACCAAAAACTGAATTTATCTGAATCTGACCATTTGCATCTCCAAAACATATTGGTGGTACAGAGTTATAAGTTCCGAAACTACAAGATTGTGTAGCCAGAATCTGAACAGAATCCGAAATAACGCATCCGGAACTATCTGTAACTGAGTAATAATAAATACCACTTTGCAGATTATTAATATTTTGTAAAGCAGATGTAAATCCATTAGGACCAGTCCAAGAATATTGATAAGGACTAACTCCTCCAGAAACATTTAAACTAGCATTTCCATCAATAGTAGTGATATTTGTAGCGTTTGTTGTGTTTTCTGTAATAATAATTTTGGTAGGTTCATTTACTAAAATAGATAAAATAGGAAAGCCAATTGTATCAAAACATTGATTAGCTGTATCTTCTAAAATCACCCTAAAGGTATCTGCAGGCAAACTATTAAACGAAACAGTTGTTACGGATGTATATTGACCAGGAGCAGGAACTTGCCCAACTGATTGCCATCCACCATTTAAAGGAAAACTTGAATTATACATCTCCAGATAATAATGATAAATACCGCTACCACTATCCGCAACTACTGTAATACTACCATCATTCGCTCCGAAACAAACAACATCTGTAACAGAAGACAAACTTAAATTACAAGAATCATTTAGGATAACAACTGAAGATTTAGAAATAGTAAAACTTCCAAAAATTAAAATAAAAATTGACAAAATCCTAAAAAGGACTTTGGATTTGTTATTAACATTTTTATAAAAATTCTTTATCATCTATCTGATTTTGTTAATTTACAAACATACGAAAACTTTATGATTTCCGAGTCTTTAATCAACAGATTTCCTTAAATTTGAAATTCTATAAAATTTATAAATGTCCAATTATTTACAAGATTTAAACACCGAACAACAAAAAGCTGTGATTCAGATAAATGGAGCTATCATGGTTATTGCTGGAGCGGGATCAGGAAAAACAAGAGTTTTAACCTACAAAATCGCTCATCTTTTAAAGAACGGAATAAGACCTTTCAATATACTTGCACTCACCTTTACCAACAAAGCATCAAAAGAAATGAGGGGGAGAATTGATAAAATTGTAGGAGGAGAGCTCTCCAAAAGTTTATGGATAGGAACATTTCATTCTGTTTTTTCCAGAATTTTAAGATCCGAATCGGAAAAACTAGGATACCCAACAAACTTTACAATTTACGACACTGCCGACTCAAAAAGCCTGACAAGAAGTATCATAAAAGACCTTCAACTGGATAAGGAAGTCTATAAAGTAGGAACAATTCAAAACAGAATTTCATCTTTAAAAAATAACTTCATAACTCCTCAAGGATACAACAACCATCCGGAATTACTACAAACAGACACCAAAGCGAAAAGAACCGAGTTCGGAAGAATCTATCACCTTTATCAACAAAGATGTTTCAAATCTGGAGCAATGGATTTTGATGACCTCTTATTAAATACTTACAAACTTCTTACTGAATTTCCTGAAGCTTTATATAAGTACCAAAATACTTTCGAATATATTTTGGTTGATGAGTATCAAGACACAAATCATTTGCAATACCTAATAATTAAAAAGCTTGCTGCAAGAAACGAAAATATTTGTGTTGTGGGTGATGACGCTCAATCTATTTACGCATTTAGAGGAGCTAACATCAAAAATATTTTAAATTTTAAAATTGATTATCCGGACTATAAACTTTACAAACTGGAACAAAATTACAGATCAACAAAAAACATTGTAAAAACCGCAAACTCACTAATAAAACATAACGAAAAACAAATAGAAAAAGATGTTTGGACAGAAAACAAAGAAGGAGAATCTATAATAATTTGCGAAACTGCAACTGACAATGATGAAGGAAAACTTGTTGCAAATACAATTAACGGACTATTATCTGACGAAAATTATAATGATTTTGCTATTTTGTATCGTACTAATGCGCAATCCAGAGCATTGGAAGAATCATTAAGAAAGATGGGAATGCCGTACAAAATTTATGGAGGACTTTCTTTCTACCAAAGAAAAGAAATTAAAGACCTTCTCTCCTATTTCAGGATGGTAATAAATCCGAAAGATGAAGAAGCTTTAAAAAGAACAATTAATTATCCTGCCAGAGGAATTGGAGCAACCACAATTCAGAAATTATTAATTACTTCAAACGAAAACAATATCTCAATTTGGGAAGTTATTTCAGAAATTGAAAAATATAATATAAAAGTAAATTCTGGAACAAAAATAAAATTAGAAAGTTATGTAACTCTAATAAAAAGTTTTAGATCACAATCAGAAGAAAAAGACGCTTATGATTTGGCCGAACACATTACAAAATCTTCCGGACTATATAGTTTATTAAAATCAGACACATCCCCTGAAGGAGTTAGTAGATTTGAAAACATTCAGGAGTTACTTAGTGGTATGCAAGATTTTACAAAAAATTATGATGGAGACTCTACTCCTATCCTATCTGAATTTATGAAAGATGTAGCATTACTTACAGATACGGACAATGAGAAAAAAGAAGACTTTAATAAAGTAACTTTAATGACAATTCACGCATCAAAAGGATTGGAATTTCCGTACGTTTTTGTGGTAGGAATGGAAGAAGGGCTCTTTCCTTCAATGATGAGTGGGAATAGCCAATCTGACTTAGAGGAAGAAAGAAGATTGTTTTATGTAGCAATTACTAGAGCAGAGAAAAGATTGTTTCTTTCTCATTCAAATATTCGTTTTAAGTGGGGACAATATATTGATTCTGACGCAAGTAGATTTCTTTCTGAACTTGACCAAAGATATGTATCTAAAAAGAATTTTGTAAAATCAAATACTACTGAAATAAGTCCTCAAAAAATATTTGCAAAAACAAAAAATAACTATAAAAAAACATATCCCGCTAAAGGATTCAAAAAAATATCAAACACAAATCACAACATACAAAGAAGTGATTTGACTAAACTAAAAAACGGACAACTTGTAAAACACGAAAAATTCGGAACGGGGAAAATTATCAATCTGGAAGGGGAAGGAGGAAATAAAAAAGCTACAGTTTTCTTTAATGGAATTGGGAACAAACAATTATTATTAAAATTTGCGAAACTTGAAATTTTAAAATAACTGATTATCTTAATTTAAATAATACTATCTTGAGCTCATGAAATTCCGGTTATTAGCCATACTACTATTTTGCTCATTAATTAGCATTGCACAAGAAAAGTATGAAGATTTAAATCTCCAAAAAAATCAGATTCTTATTCAACATGATGACACAAATAAAGTACTCAAACTTATTAAGATTGGTAAAGAATATTCTAGTATAAACAATGACACGGCATTAGTATTATTCGAAACAGCTCATCAAATTTCATTAAAATTAGGATACAAAAGAGGAGAAGTACGTTCTAAACTAAGAATCGGAAATGCGTATTATTCTAAGAATAATACCCTAAAATCTGAAGGATTTTTAAAAGAAGCAGAAGAAATAGCAATTGAAAATGATTTTAAAAAACTTATTGCAATAGTATTCCGAGGTAAAGCTGCCATACAACATGAGAAAGGTAGATTTGAAGAGGGGATCCTATTATTACAAAAAGCACTACTTATTCATAAAGAAATGAATGATTCTACAAATATCGCAAGTATTTTAAACAGAATCTCTGTCTTTTATCGTGAATCTAAAGATATCGATTCTTCACTATTTTATAATAACCAAGCTATTGCAGCTAGTGTGAATCTTAATCATCAAGTATTAATTGGAAGGTCTTATAGAAATCTAGCTATTATTTATACAATTAAAAATGAATTAAATAAAGCAGAATCATGTTTTATTAAAGCTCTCAAGATTCAGAACATCCATAGTCTGGAGAAAGAACTTCTTTTTACTAAATATCAGTATGGGATTTTATTAATCAAGCAAAAAAGATATGATCTGGCAATTGACATTCTAAATACTTGTAAGGAAAGAACAAGAAAAATTGGAATATTAAAACAATTACCCCATATATATGAGAAGTTATCGTTAGCATATAGTGGTAATAGGCAATACAAAGAAGCATACCAATCATCTATTGAATTTCATAATTTAAGTGAAATATTGCGCTATGATAAAGAAAATCAAAAAGAGAGAGAAGAAACTAGAAATAAAATTATCTCTCAAAGAGAAAAAGAAAAAATCCTAGAGGAGCGAATATTAAAAGAAAGATCTAATCAGATAAAGCAGACATTCCTTATTTTAGCGCTTATAATTGCATTAATAGTTTCTATATTTCTTTCAAAAACATCAAAAAAGAAGAGTATCGAAACTGCTTTGCTAAAACAGAAAACTATTGCTGCAAAAGAAATAATAGATCAATACGAAAAAATTGACGAATGGATTGCTCAAGAATTGCATGATAATATTGGTGGATCAATAGCAGCAATAAGACTTCAAATGTTAGAAACTTTAGATGTAATAAAAGAACAAGAAAAAGAAATCAGAAAACAAGATAAGGAAATATTTGAAATGAATCTTAATAAATTAAATCATCTGGTTGAAACAAGATCTGAAGAAATCGAACATTTAAATGGAATTTATCAGACTATACGTACTTTGTCTCACAATTTAGCTCCAGTTTCTTTTGTAGGACGAAATTTCGTATCATTACTTCAAGATAAAATTTCTAGTAGATTTCCTAAATCAATTAAATATTCTATTGTAATAGAACCTGAAGAAGAATTAATACAAATTAATGATGATTTAAAATTCAATGTTTATCGTATACTACAAAATCTTACAGATAATATAGGACGTCATTCAAAAGCTAGAAACGTAAAAATTAAAGTACTTGGAAAGAAAAATAACCTTTCTATACTAGTAGAAGATGATGGAATAGGATTTGATCAAAAAACCAATCTTGGAGTAGGATTAGATATAGTGCAAAAAAGAGTATTCTTATTTGATGGTACAATAAATATAGATTCACAAATCAATAAAGGAACAACGATAAATATAATGTTACCTTATAAGAAGAAAAAAATATAGAATAATATATATTTAACACATGAAAACATCATATTTATTTCCTAGATACAACATAAAATACTATGCTAAGCATAACATTTAATTTTATATCACCTAGTTTTGTTTAAAATTTATGAAAGCAAGAACACAATATAGAAAAGAAAAAACTAGTTTAATTGGAGTTACAGCCATTATTGCAGATGACCACCAATTATTTGCAGAAGCTATTAAAGGAATTTTATTAAAAGAAGGGATGATTATTCAAGGAATTTGCAATAACGGAAAGGACGCATATTTCTTAACTCTAGAACAAAAACCTAAAATATTGCTAACCGACATCAATATGCCGGGAATGGAAGGAATACATCTATGTAAAAAAATAAAAGAGAAACTACCTGAAACAAAAGTTATAATGATTAGCATGTATGAAGAAAATACTATTATCCATAAATCCTTTAAAAATGGAGCCGATGGATATATAAGTAAAGGGTCTCCTAAAAAAGAAATGATTAAAACAATTAAGAAATCTTTAAAAGGAGAAAATTACGTAAATAAAAGAATTGTAAAAGAAACAAAAGAAGACATTGATGATTTTTCAAAAATATTCAAATTAACCAAAAGAGAATTAGAGGTTACAAAACTTATTTTAAAAGAAAAAAGCAATAACGAAATATCTGAAATTTTATGTTGCAGTAAGCGTACGATAGAAACACACAGAACTCATATAATGAAAAAATTAGAAATAAAGAACACAATTGCATTATTTAAATTAGCTATAAAACACAACTTTATAGAATTTTAAAATTTCACCTTTTCAACTTTAAAATATATCTTATCTTGTTGATTTTCAGTAAACTGAATTAATATTCTCTCCCTGTAAACTAATTTTAAATATCCGTACTAATACGTACCTTTTTCAGATATTTACTTATTTATATTTGTACCATAATTACAAAAGAATGAGTAAAGAAGTGTCATATCTTATATTTCTAATAGCTTTAATCAGTTTTGCTTTGATTATTGTAATTATGTATTAATACAAATTTTCGTTTCACTTTGTTGTTTTTATTAAGTGAGTTTTTGGGTGATGGTTTAGGTTCCATCACCCTTTTTTATATCAAAATATTTCTAACTTTATTCTCATCTATTTCTAAAGTCTTTTTTAATTCTCCTACAGAATTAAATTTCTTTTCATTTCTTAATTTCTGTACAACAGAAACTCTCATTTCCTTTCCATATATATCTTTATTAAAATCCAAAATATGCACTTCTACAGTTCTTTTTCCATTAGGAAAAGTAGGATTAAAACCTATATTCATCATTGCTTTATATTTCTGACCATCAACTTCCGCCCATACAGCATAAGATCCGTCAGTTGGCAAAAGCTTCCATTTATTATCAATGGAAATATTTGCTGTCGGATAACCAATCGACCTACCTCTTTGCTTTCCTTGTACAATTATACCTTTCAAACAAAACAGGTGTCCTAAATAGTCAGATGCTGTTTTTATTTCATCTTCTAAAATTAGTTTTCTTATTTTTGATGAACTAACAGAAACATCTTGATGTCTTTGAGGTTCAATTTTCTGTATTTCATAACCATATAAATCAGATAGATTTACCAACTCCTGGAAATTTCCCTCTCTATTTCTCCCGAAATGATGATCGTAGCCAATTATTAGTTTATTTACTTTTAGCTTATTTACTAAAACATCTCTTACAAAGTTTACAGATTTTATTCTTGAAAATTCTTGTGTAAATTCCTGAATAATTAAATGATCGAGCTCATAATTTTCTAACATCCGAGACCTTTCTTCAATTGTTGTAAGTAATTTCAGTTTCTGATCGTCAGGAAAAATAACATGCCTTGGATGTGGGTAAAAGGTCAACAACACACTTTCTCCTCCAATTTTTTGCGCATTTTTATTTAATTGTCTGACAATAGACTGATGTCCTATATGTACCCCATCAAAAGTTCCCAGCGTTAAAACAACCTTAAAATCAGGAGAAAACTCCTCTACCGAATTATATATCTTCACTTAATATTCTCTTTTTTACCAATGTTGAAAAACTGTTCAAAATTAAACATAAATTTATTTACAAACTTTATATTGTAGTACAAA
>Ga0208970_1000690_pt1 | contig 10367 bp, 10 predicted proteins | sample AOAMet2_C49A8_35_2_FD_188078 | JGI IMG/M metagenome (GOLD analysis project Ga0208970, IMG submission 188078) | Ammonia-oxidizing marine microbial communities from Monterey Bay, California, USA - C0912_C49A8_35 (SPAdes) | ecosystem: Environmental > Aquatic > Marine > Intertidal zone | place...
TCCATCATTCGCTAATATTTTTGACATTTTATATATTTTCTAAATTTTTCATTATATCAACTAAAACATTTACACTTTCTAAAGTAAGTGCATTGTAAATAGAAGCTCTGTACCCACCAACGGACCTATGTCCTTTTAATCCGTTTATTCCTGCTGCAACCCACATCTGATCAAATTGTTCAGATTTATTTTGATCCGTTAAAGTAAAAGTAACATTCATAAATGACCTGTCTTCATTATTAGCTATTCCTTCAAAAAGTGGATTTCTGTCAATTTCGTTATAAAGTAATTCTGCTTTTTGTTTATTGATTTTTTCAATCCAATCCAACCCTCCATGATCTTTTAACCATTGAAGAGTAAGCATAGAAACATAGATTGCAAAAACAGGTGGAGTGTTAAACATACTGTCTTTAGAAATATGAGTATTATAATCTAGCATTGTTGAAATGTTTCTTCCTGTTTTCCCAAGAATTTCATCTTTTACAATAACAAGAGTTGTCCCCGCTGGTCCCATATTTTTCTGAGCTCCTGCATAAATTAAATCAAATTTACTTACATCAATTTTTCTACTAAAAATATCCGAACTCATATCACAAACCATTAAAGAGGGGACTTCCGGAAAATCTTTTATTTGAGTTCCGAAAATAGTATTGTTTGATGTACAATGGAAATAATCAACATCTTTAGGTATTTTATACCCTTTTGGAATGTAGTTGTAATTTTTATCAGAAGAATCACCTACAACAATAACTTCTCCTAAACTTTTTGCTTCAGTTATTGATTTTTTTGCCCAAGTTCCTGTATTAGTGTAAGCCGCTTTTCCGTTTTCTTTCTTCATTAAATTTAAAGGAACCATCAAAAATTCCAAGCTAGCACCACCTTGCAAAAACAAAACAGAATATCCTTCAGGAATTTCTAAAAGTTCTTTAACTAAACTTCTTGCTTTCTCCATTACATCTACAAATGGTTTGCTTCTATGTGAGATTTCAATTAATGAAAGACTATCATTATTAAAATTAATTATTGCTTCTGATGCTTTTTGTATTACATCTTTTGGTAATACACATGGCCCTGCAGAAAAATTATGTTTTTTTATCATTTTATTCTTTTACTCTTTCAATATAAGATCCGTTTGATGTGTCAATTTTTATTTTATCACCTTCATTTATAAAAAGAGGAACATTTATACTTGCTCCTGTTTCTGTTGTTGCAGGTTTTGTAGCATTTGTTGCTGTATTACCTTTTACTCCAGGATCGCTATGAGTAATTGTTAAATAAACATGTGATGGAACTTGAGCTGAAAGAGGCATTCCTTCATCTGCATGAAATAAAACTTCTACATTTTCACCTTCCTTTAAAAACTGAACATTTTCAATAAAATCTTTCTGCATCATAATTTGTTCATAATCATCATTGTTCATCATATGATAGTCATTTCCTTCAGCATATAAGAATTGATATTTTCTGTTTTCGATTCTAATTACATCTATTTTAACTCCAGAAGTAAAAGTGTTTTCTAATAATCTTCCAGTGTTTAAGTTTCTGATTTTAGTTCTTACAAATGCAGGTCCTTTCCCTGGTTTTACATGAAGAAAAGATTCAATCTTCCAAGGGTCTCCATTATAATTAAAACATAATCCGTTTCTGAAATCTGCTGTTGTTGCCATATTGTTTAGTGTTGTTTATATCCTTTCATGATTCCTCTCCCAGAGTTTCTGACAAAAGAAATTATCTCGTCTCTTTCAGGTGAGGAATCTAATTCAGCTTCCATTTTAATGACAGCTTGTGTGTTATTATTATTCTTCTGAAAAAGAATTCTGTAAATATTTTGTATTTCTGTTATTTTTTCTTCTGCATATCCTCTTCTTCTTAATCCTATTGAATTAACACCAATATAAGAAAGTGGTTCTCTGGCAGCTTTTACATAAGGTGGAACATCTTTTCTGACAAGAGATCCTCCAGAAATCATAGAATGTTTACCAATTGTAACAAACTGATGTACCGATGCATTTCCTCCTAAAATAGCGTAATCACCTATTGTAACATGACCACCTAAAGCAACTCCATTCACAATAACACAATTATTACCAATATTACAATCATGAGCTACATGCGAATAAGCCATGATTAAACAGTCTTCTCCGACAATTGTTTTTCCTGTAACAGAAGTTCCTCTATTAATAGTAGCACATTCTCTAACGGTTGTATTGTTTCCTATTTCAACAATAGAATCTTCTCCCTTAAATTTTAAATCTTGAGGTATTGCAGAAATAACTGCTCCTGGAAAAACCCTACAATTCTCACCAATTCTAGCTCCTTCCATTATTGTTACATTTGACCCAATCCAAGTTCCTTTACCGATAACAACATTGTTTTCTATTGTTACGAATGGTTCAATTACTACAGATTTATCAATCTTAGCTCCTGAGTGTACATATGAAAGTGGTTGATGCATTTATTATTTTTTTGCTATTTGTGCTAAAAGATCTGCTTCTACTACAATTTTTCCATTAACAAATCCTGTTCCGTGCATATGACAAAGTCCTCTTCTGATTGGAGATATTAACTCTAGTTTAAATATTATAGTGTCTCCAGGTAAAACTTTTTGTTTGAATTTAGCATTATCAATTTTCATGAAATATGCTAAATAATTTTCCGGATCCTCAACAGTATTTAGAATTAAAACTCCTCCTACTGTGCCATTGTTTCTAATTGTAAAACTCCAGGCATTACAGGCGCTCCAGGGAAATGACCTTTAAAATAATCTTCCTCTTCTTTTACAAATTTTGTTCCTACAATAAAATCATCTCCTAAATCTCTAATTTCATCAATAAAAAGAAATGGATCTCTATGTGGAAGAATTTCTTTAATTTGTTCTCTGTTGTAAATTGGTTTTTCATCAAAATTTACATGTGGTTCAATGGTTTTCATATCTTTAATTATTATATCTTTTATTTTTTTTGCAAAATTTGTATTATGTAAATGTCCTGGTTTTGTGGTGATTATTTTACCTTTAATTTTATATCCACACAAGGAAAGGTCTCCAATTACATCTAATAATTTATGTCTTGCAGTTTCATTCTTATATCTTAACTTTAAATTACTTAAAATGCCATCAGAACTTACATTAATATTCTCTTTTCCGAATAAAGTTGCTAAATTACTAAGTTTTGTTGTATCTAACTCATTTTCAACAATAACAATTGCATTATTTATATCTCCACCCTTTATAAGGTTATTGTCTAATAATTCCTCTAATTCCTCTAAAAAACAGAAAGTTCTTGAAGGAGCGATTTCGATATTAAATTCATCCAGATTATTTAATTCTGCTTTCTGAATTCCTAAAGTTTCAGAATTATAATCAATTGTTGTTTCAATTGAAAAATTATCAGACGGAATTGCGATTATTTCTGTTCCAGATTCTTCATCAAAATATCTTATTTCTCTCTTAACTTTATAGGTTCTTTGGAAACTCTTTTGCTTAACTGTACCAACCTCAGAAATCTTATCAGAGAACTCTTTTGCACTACCATCTAAAATAGGAACTTCTACATTATCAATCTCAATAATTAAATTATCAATATTATTAGCAGTGATTGCAGCAAGTAAATGTTCAATAGTTTTTACTTCAACACCTTTAATTCCTAAAGTTGTACTTCTCTCAGTAGAAACAACATATGTAATATCTGCTGGGATTTCAAAATTATCTTTATCTGTTCTAACAAAAACAATTCCTTTATTTTCTGTTGCAGGTTTTAAAGTAATGTTAGAGAAAATTCCGGTATGTATTCCTTTTCCTGAAAAAGAAACTGACCTCTTAATTGTTCTTTGCTTTTCCATTAATTATCTAAAGATTTTTTAATGTTTTGTAGTGTTTCATACATTTGTGGTAATCTTTTAAAGATAATATATGATCTTAAAAAATCTTTCTGATTAAAAGCGTAAGGTCCCTGTATGGTTTCTCCATCTTTAATGTTAGATCCAACTCCAGTATGTCCGGCAACTCTAACATTATCTCCTATTTTTAGATGTCCTGCAATACCAGTAGAACCTCCAATAAGACAATTTTTTCCAATTTTTGTACTACCTGCAATTCCAACTAAACCTGCAATCACAGTATTCTCTCCTATAACAACATTATGCCCAATCTGAATTTGGTTATCTAATTTTGCTCCTTTATGAATAATTGTAGACCCCATTGTTGCTCTGTCAATAGTTGTATTAGATCCAATTTCCACATTTTCATGAGTTACAACATTTCCAATTTGCTGAATTTTAGTAAACTCTCCTTCAGAATTTGGAGCAAACCCGAAACCATCAGAACCAATTACCGATCCTGAGTGAATAATATTTTCTTTCCCAATAGTTATATTGTCGTAAATTTTTACTCCGGAAAATAGAGTTGAATTATCTTTAATTTCTACATTATCACCAATAAAACAATGAGGGTATAAAACTACATTATCACCTATTGTTGAGTTTTTTCCTATAAATACAAAAGGAGCAATATGACAGTTTTTACCAATATTTACATTTTCTGAAATATGAGCTTTTTCGGATAATAAAGGTTTTTTAGAGTTAATTTTACTATATAAATATAATAATTTAGAAAAAGAAGAATATGCATCTTCCACTCTTATTAATGTAGGAGAAACTTCTTTTTCAAGTACTAAATCATCATTAACGATAACAACAGAAGCATCTGAAGAATATATAAAATGTGTGTATTTCGTATTAGATAAGAAACATAAACCTCCTTCTTTTCCTTCTTCTATTTTAGCAACATAAGAAACAGATACAGTTGAATCCCCTTCAATTGTTCCTCCTAGAATATTTGCAATCTCCTGAGCTGAATATTTCATTCTGCAAACTTAGTAAATTTTATCTGTTTTATTATCTAGGATAACAAAGGAAATATTTATTGACTGTTTTACTTAAGGCGTCAATATTAAATTGGTCAGAAGCGTCTGTAATATCTTTTACTTCAGAATTTTTCATCAGAATATTGATATGTGTTTTGCTATATTGATAAGCATTATTACTTACTTTGTCAGTAAATACTAGATAAGAGACTTCTTCATCTGATATCTGATATTTTGTTTTTAACACTTTTTTTATTTTAGAGATTTCAGCAGATTTAAATTTATTATTTTGAGTTATGATTTTTAATGGCTTCCGTTCTAAAATACTTTTACATAATTTAGAAAGCACAAAATCATCTGAATGCTGCCATTCTTTTAAACACGAATAAATATCATGATCATCAAGTTGAGAGAACGATTCTAATAGTTTTTTATTTGTTTTAAAATCTTCTAATGAATAATTTGAGTTTAAAAATATTTTTAAAGCAGTAGTAGAAGATAAAACTTCATTGTTTTTTAAAAGATATTTTGCTCTTTGTAAGATCTTTATTAGTGTGTTTTCTGCAGAAAGAACAGTTTTATGAAGATAAACTTGCCAATACATTAACCTCCTTGCAATTAGGAATTTTTCTATAGAATAAATTCCTTTTTCTTCAATTACAAGTTCATCATTTACTACATCTAACATGTTTATAATTCGTTCAGTTCCAATATTCCCTTCGGTTACTCCTGTAAAAAAACTATCTCTCTTTAAGTAGTCAAGCCTATCCATGTCAAGTTGTGATGAAACTAATTGATGAAGGAATTTTTTATGATATTTATTATTAAATATTTTAATTGATAAACTAAGTTTCCCATCAAACTCTATATTTAATTTTTCCATAAAAATATTAGAAAGATCTTCATGTGAGATATTGTTCGCAATACTATTTTCTAAAGCATGAGAAAAAGGACCGTGACCAATATCGTGTAATAAAATTGCTATTTTTAAAGCTTCTTCCTCCTCTACTGTTATTTCGTGCCCTTTATTCCTGATCTGAAGAATTGCTTTTTTCATTAAAAACATACACCCAAGTGCATGATGAAATCGGGTGTGATATGCGCCAGGATAAACTAAATAGGAAAGTCCTAACTGTGTTATTCTTCTTAATCTCTGGAAATATGGATGTTCTATAAGGTCAAAAATTATTCCTCTTTCTAAAGTAATAAACCCATAAATTGGGTCGTTTATAATTTTATTCTTTTTTGTTTCGTTCATTATAGGGCAAATAACGGATATTTTTTTGATTTTTGTAAAACTAAATAGATAAAAGATGATTTCAATACTTTGGGTAGATGATGAGATAGAATTACTTAAACCTCACATGATTTTTTTAGAGAATAAAGGTTATTCCGTTACCCCTGTAAATAGTGGTAATGAAGCACTTGATCTTATTGAATCTAAAAAGTTTGATTTGGTGTTTTTAGATGAAAACATGCCTGGTCTTTCTGGCTTAGAAACATTAAGTTTGATGAAGAAAAAACAAGCTAATCTTTCTGTAATAATGATTACTAAGAGTGAAGAGGAAAGCATAATGGAAGAAGCTATTGGTTCCAAAATTTCTGATTATTTGATAAAACCTGTTAATCCTAATCAGATATTATTATCTATAAAGAAGAATATTGATACTAGTAGATTAGTTGAGGAGAAAACAACAAAAGATTACCAACAAGAATTTCGAAATATTAGTATGACCTTGTCTGAAAGGTTAAACAAGCATCAATGGAGAGATATTTTTAAGAAACTTACTTTTTGGGAGTTAGAGTTAGAAAAATCAGGAGATGAGAGTGTAGAAAGTATTTTATCAATGCAGAAAACGGAAGCAAATTCTCAGTTTTTTAAATTTATTAAGGAAAATTATCAAGATTGGGTAAATGGTGTTGATGCTCCTTTACTATCTCATAATTTGGTAAGAAAGAAAGTTCTTCCTTTAATGGAGGAGAATAAACCTACTTATCTGATTGTTATTGATAATTTAAGATACGACCAGTGGAAAATTATTGAACCTACAATTATTAAGGATTTTGAGGTTGTAAAAGACGAAATGTATTATAGTATTTTGCCTACTGCAACTCAATATTCCAGAAATGCAATATTTGCAGGATTGTTACCTTCTGAAATTCAGAAAAGATTTGGTGATAAATGGAAAAATGATGAAGATGAAGGGGGTAAAAATATGTTTGAAGAAGATTTCTTTATTGATCAGCTTCAAAGGTTAGGGAAATCAAGTGCAAAACATTCCTATACAAAAATTACAAATTTAGATTTTGGAAGAAAAGTAGTAGCTAGGATTCCGAATATGAAGATAAATGATGTGAATGTTATTGTTTATAATTTTGTAGATATGTTGTCTCATGCCAGAACGGACATGAAAGTTATAAAGGAGCTTGCAGATGATGATGCAGCTTACAGATCTCTAACTTCTTCTTGGTTTGAGCATTCTCCTTTAAGAGATATTATGAAACAAATTGCTAAACAAGATGCAAATATTGTAATAACTACAGACCATGGAACAATAAATGTAAATAAGCCATCTAAAGTAATAGGTGATAGGAATGTAAATGCTAATTTGAGATATAAACAAGGAAAAAACCTTAATTATAATAAAAAGGATGTTTTTGAAATAGAACGACCTGAAGATTTTTATTTACCTAAACAAAATGTTAGTTCAAAGTATATTTTTGCAAAAGAAGATATGTACTTTGTTTATCAGAATAATTACAACCAGTTTGTAAATACATATAAAAATACATATCAGCATGGAGGTATTTCGTTAGAAGAAATGTTAATTCCTGTAGTAACTTTAAAAAGTAAGAATAATTAATGAAATTTGTTGTAAATTGCATTTCTGATCTAAAAGAAGTTGCTGTTGAAGTTTTAAAACTTTCGGAAGGTAAAAACATAATTTGTTTTTACGGAGAAATGGGAGTTGGAAAAACAACTTTTATAAAAGAAATTTGTAAGGAATTAGAAGTGATAGACAATGTTAGTAGCCCAACATTTTCTATTGTAAATGAGTATAAAACAAAGAATGATAAATTTGTTTTTCATTTTGATTTTTACAGATTAGAAACAGAAGAAGAAGCATTCGACATGGGATATGAAGAATATTTTTATAACGATAACTTATGTTTTGTTGAGTGGCCAGAAAAAATTAAATCATTATTACCAAACGAAATATTAAAGGTAGAAATGATAAAAGAGAACGAAAAAAGAATAATTGAAATACTTTAATTATGAAAAAAGATAATGTTTACGGGACTTTTGGCATTCTCCCTAAAGAAGAAATGTTAGAAGTAAAACAAGATTTTAAGAAACTTAAGATTGGTGTTCCGAAAGAGAGTTCTTTTCAAGAAAATAGAATCTCTTTAAGTCCTGATGCGGTAGCTTTATTATCGCATAACGGACATTCTGTTGTAATTGAATCTATGGCGGGTAATGGATCTAACTTTACAGATAAAGAATTTTCTGATGCAGGTGCTGAAATTGTATTTTCGAAAGAAGAAGTTTTTCAGTCTGATATTATTGTAAAGATTGAGCCACCTACAAAATCGGAGTTAAAACTGATGAAAAAAGGTCAGCAACTTATTTCAGCAATACAATTACAAACCAGAGAGAAAAGTTATTTTAATGATCTTTTAAAGAAAGACATTTCTTCAGTAGCAATCGAATATATAAAAGATGATGAAGGAAAGTTACCTTTACTTAGAATAATGAGTGAAATTGCAGGAAATACTTCTTTATTAATAGCTTCAGAATACTTAAGTAATATTAATTCTGGAAAAGGATTAATGCTTGGTGGAGTAACAGGAATTTCTCCAACAGATGTTGTAATTATTGGAGCAGGTACAGTAGGGGAGTATGCATGTAAAACTGCAGTAGCTTTAGGATGTAATGTTAAGGTTTTCGATACATCCTTATCAAGATTAAGAAGAATACAAAATATTACAAACAGAACGGTTAGTACTTCAATGGTTCAACCAAAATCATTAAGAAAAGCTTTAAGAAGAGCAGATGTAGTTATTGGAGCTTTAAGGTCTGGTGAAGGTAGAACTCCATGCATAGTTTCTGAAGGAATGGTGGAGGATATGAAAGAAGGTTCAATTATTATTGATGTTAGTATTGATCATGGAGGGTGTTTTGAAACTTCAGAACTTACAACTCATAAAAACCCTGTAGTAAATAAACATGGAGTCTTACATTATGGAGTTCCAAATATAGCTAGTAGAGTTGCTCGTACTTCTTCTTTTGCGGTTTGTAGTGTTATTTCCCCAATTTTACTTAGAATAGGAGAGGAGGGTGGGATAAATAACTTAATGAGAAAAGATGAAGGTTTTAGGAGAGGAGTGTATACTTTTAAGAGTATGATGACCAATAAAACTTTGTCTAAAATGTTTGATTTCCCGTATAAAGATTTAGATTTAATAATTTCAGCACTATAAATATATGTTAAGAAGATTAAAGTTTTTTGCTTTTGGAGCATTAATTAGTGTTATATTTCTTTCAATTGGCCCAGAAAATAGGATGAAAAATACATTTTATGCTTATGTCGATTATTTCAATCCTGATAAAAGAGTTACCGCGCAGTTGTTGTTAGCGGACTCTATCATTTATACTAATAATACTTCTAATGAAATTGAGGATTTTATGGAGGGTTCTTGGGTTAATCATGAGTTGATAGATAAAAAAAGTTATCCTAAAGTTTTTGTTTTAGAAAAGAATGATAATGAGGTCCCTTCAAGATTAAAAGTTGATTTTTATAATAAAGAAGAACGAAAAATTGATGGAGAGTTCAAAAGATATAATAAGTCTGTTTTTTATGAGATTGAAACAAATGTAACTATCTCAGAAAGGTCGTTTAAGAGTTATTATTCGTTAATAGGTATCTTCCTTTTGGTGATGATTCCGGTTAGTTTATTAGTCAGAAAATTAATAAGAAGAAGATTAGAAGATGAGTAGAATTAAGTCCACCAAAACGGTGTATTTTTTTATTTTTGCCTAACATTAAAAAGAAATAAATATTTATGTTCGAAAATTTATCAGAAAAGTTAGAAAAAGCCTTTAAAAGCCTAAAAGGTAAAGGAAGTATTTCCGAAATAAATGTAGCTCAAACCATGAAAGAAATCCGTAAGGCTTTAATAAAGGCGGATGTGGATTTTAAAACTGCTAAGTCCTTTACCGAAAATGTAAAACAAAAAGCTTTAGGTCAGGAGGTATTAACTGCTTTAGAACCAGGCCAACTTCTTACCAAAATAATGAAGGATGAACTTACCGATTTGATGGGAAGTATACATTCGGAAATAGATGTTAAAGACAATCCTGCTGTTGTTTTGGTTGCAGGTCTTCAGGGTTCTGGTAAAACTACTTTTACCGGTAAACTAGCTTTACTCCTTAAAAGTAAACAAAATAAAAAACCATTATTAGTGGCCTGTGATGTGTATCGTCCGGCAGCTATAAATCAGATA